>Ga0208010_1001003_pt1 | contig 9663 bp, 3 predicted proteins | sample 2_EtaG_FD_184074 | JGI IMG/M metagenome (GOLD analysis project Ga0208010, IMG submission 184074) | Marine viral communities from the Subarctic Pacific Ocean - 2_ETSP_OMZ_AT15125 metaG (SPAdes) (version 2) | ecosystem: Environmental > Aquatic > Marine > Oceanic | place: Pacific Ocean | collected... | reverse complement strand
TTTTACCTGTACACAGGTGGACATCACAAAATATCGCTGAACTGAAAGGTGATAAAACAAAAGTAAATTGGGTAAGAATAGGAATGAAAAATAATAATTTTTATGTTAAGAAAATAGGACACGCATATGCAAGGAGTGAATTAAATGGGTAGTATATTTAAAAGAATAAAAAAGGTAGTTTCAAAAATTAAAAATCCTATCGGAAAACTTTTTAAAAGAGTTGGAAGACAAATCGCTAAAGTTGGCGGTAAAATTTTTAAAGGTATAAAAGATATGGGAATGAAAGCTTATCAAGCTTATGGTAAGTTTAGCAAGAAGCTTGGACCAATAGGTATGATAGGTGTATCTATGGCTATGCCTTATTTACTTGGTGCATTTGGTACAACAGGTGCTGGTCTATGGACTGGTTTTGGTTCTATATCTAAAACAGCTTCATTAAGTACAAATCCATTTCTTAAAGTTATGGGTCATGCCGGTCAGGGAATTTATAAAACTTCTAACTTTATAGGCGGAACGACAAGAGGTATTACACAAACTATTAGTAAATCTTTCGAAGGATTTGCCGGTGTTAAAAATGCTGTTACTGGTAAAAGAACTGGTGGAAGTATTTCTCAAGGATTCAGTAATTTATTCCAAGGAACTACTGATGTTATAACCGGTAAAGCAGGAATGGGTACATCAAAATTTTTAGAAGTTGGTGGTATTAATTTGGGAAATTTCAATGTTGATAGAAAATTATCTTACGATTCCTTTGAACGAACAATGAATATTAATGGAGCATATTCCAGTATGTCTCCAGATGTTTCCAAATATCATAGAACTATTATGAAGAATACTAATTTAGATGCACAAAAAGCTTGGGAGTATGCTCAGAATAATGGTGTTTGGTCAACACGAAAAGGTTCAGAATTAAATTATTTTTTAGATAAAGGTTCATCTGGTGATTTCTTAGAAACTGGTGGTGTTGGTGCATTTGATTGGACTGGTGAAAATATGAAGAATACTTTAAAGGGTGTAGAAGCTCATGGAACTGTATGGAAACCTAAAGGTGATGTATATGGAGAAAAACTAATTGGAAAAGGTTTACTTTCTTCTTCCAATGCAAAAAGAGTTGGTCAAGCAGTACTAAATACTATGTCTGGTGACGATAATCAACAAGAACAATACATTCATCCGGGGAGTGAGCAGGAAGGAAATCTAATTGCTGGTAATTTTGGTGGAACAAAGGTCATTAAAGGTGCTGGTAATCAATATACGACTGAAGCGTATAAAAGATGGTTACAAAATCTTAATTTAGATATCAAAGGCAGTCAACAGTATTATACATAATGGTTCTGAGAAGGGGCTAAAATAGAGAGAAACAATGGCAGAAATAAATAAAACTGAACCGAATGAATTTGAAAAAATAGGAATGAATCCTTTTAGTTCCCCCATACCGGGTGAATCTTTAACTGTTCCGAAGGAAACCCGTCATGCATGGGAAAGTCCTGCACGATATACAGAAGTTGAACCTGTTCTAAAAGAATTGTTTTTACAATTAACAGCAAGAGAAACTTATATTGAGTTACTTAATATGTTAAATAATGAAACGCCCATTGATGAACTGGCTCAAGTTATTTTATACAAGGGAATGACATCCGGTTTATTTAATCCAGACTTAATGTTAATGTTAATTGAACCAACTATGTATTTGTTAATAGCTATAGCGGAAGAGAATGATATTGAACCTAATATATATGATGGACAAGATGAGGAATTAGCGGATTATGATAATGTTAAATCACAAATAAATAAAAAGAAACAAGACATAAGAAAAGATAGCGTTCCAGCTTCCATCTTGCAACGAGTAAAAACTTTACCGAAGCTAGAAGAAATGGAACAGCAACAACAACCAATAGAAGAACCAACAGAAGAGGTAGCATAAAATGGCAATAGATTTAGGTGCATTAGCGTTACAGATTGGTGGTGACTTTACTGTTAATGATAATAAAAAACAGCAGGAGCAATTGGAAGAACGCTTTAAGGAACTTCAAGATAATAAACAACTCTATAGAGCTTTAGCTACAGCTCGTTATTCAAAAGATATGGAGAGATATTATAAGAAGGTAGAAGCAAATGATAAGATAGAAAGTGCTTATGCAAAAATTGAAAAAGAAAATATGACTCCAGAAAAAGCAGCTTATGAAATTGTCATGGCAACACCTAGTTTAAAAGATTCGTGGGTTAGTGCCGGTTCTGGTGAACATGGAGAGAAGAGAAGAAACCAAATATTAAAGGATGTTCGAGCTAACTTTAAACATAAAGAAGCAAATATTGAAATCGGTGTAGATGCTCCAGCACAAACGAAGAAATGGTATGAGTTCTCTCGACCAGAAATGGAATTAACCGCACCAAAACAAGAAGATTATTTCCAAGACCCTAAGTATTGGGGAGACCTTGCAAAAGAAATTAGAGCAAAAGAAACAGGTCCTCTTCAAAAACAAATACTTAAAATGTTAGGTAAAGAACCTGCGGAAGTTGATTTGGATACACTTGAACAAAAGGCAGGTACGGATATTGAAGAAATGCTACCTAAACCTAAAATTCATAAGTCTACTGGTATAGGTAGAGATGAAGATGAGGATGCAGATGGTTTTGCAGACTTCGTAGCAGATAATGAAGCTTGGGTAAAACAATATAATAAATTAAATAGTGAAATTAAATGGAAAAGCTTAAATAAAAATGACCACTTTCTTAGTTGGATGAAAACAAATAATTTATTAGGTACAGCAACAGAATCTAGTTTTGAATTAAGTCAAAATGATACTGTAATAAAAGGAATAGGTCCAGCAGCACAAGCAATGCTTGATACTTATAAGTATACTTATCAAGAAGTAGTAAAAGCTATTAGTGCAAAAAATTTATGGTCAAAAGGTGTGGGTATAACACAACTAAATGACTATGTAGATATAGGGGAAGTTAATAAAGCTGTTCAACGATTAATTGAAGATAGAGCTATGAAATCAACTCTTGGTGTTGGAGGAGTATTAACACCAGACTGGCAAACTGATTCAGACTTTATTTCTTTTCTTCCTTTAAATATTATGAATGCTAATGGGGAAGTTGAATTAGATGATGGAAGAATTGCTTACCTAGGTAGTGCTAAAGATTCGGATTCAAATAATATTTATCGTAATTGGCTTTTTAAAGAAGCACAATTAATAGAAGAAAGATGGAATGTAGAAGGTAAAGACCCAGTTAATAAAACAGCTATGGCTATGAATTATATTCAAAATTCAATTATGACTGATGGACCTTATGCTCAGAAATTTAAAGATTTTTTTCATCCTTTAGTTGAAGAAGTATTAGCTAAAAAAGATAAAAAGAAAGATGAAAAAATAGATGATGAAAATAAATCTGCTTTAGATGGAGACCCAAGTATTTTAAAGATAGTACCAGCAACTAATAAGAATGGTAAAAAAGGTTTTTCGGATGGAACAAAATTTCAATCATGGGCATATGTGCATGAAAAAGGACTAATAGAAAAGATTTTAGAAGACTATCCTCACTTGGAAAAATCTTACAATGAATGGAAAGCAACACAATCAAATGCAAATAATACAACTGACGAAAATACTATTACAGTTAAAGGACAAGAAATAAAAACATCTGGTTCTACTGATGAGAAAGAAGAAATTATTATACCAACTGATAATAACGAAGAAACTATATCGAGTGGTGTAGGTAATGAACCTTGGTTGTATTCAGATGGAACTTTTAATCCAGATTACGACCCCGGCAAGAATTATGAAAACTTAGATGGTGGACCATACACAGTTGGTACGGAAGCTAATGATTATATTAAAGCTAAAAATTCATACAAGAAAGAACAGAGAAAATCAAGTAGTATTCTAAATAAATTCTTTAATTAAAATAGGAAAATAATGACAACGGGAATCCTATCCAATAGTCTTCAAGAAGAAGACACAATCCAAAACAATATAGAAAAAACTAAAGACTCAGAGCCTATTAGTCATGAACTAATTTTTGAGAACGCTACTTCTTTGGAATTACCAGTTAAGAAAGCAGAAGAAGTAGAACGAACTGAAGAAGCAAATTGGATTTTTGAAAATGCTGAAGAAGTTGAAGCACCTTCCTCATGGGAAAAACTGGAATATGGTTGGGATAAAAATACAATGGTATTAGGTGACATAATGGATATTGGTTATAATTATTTAACCGCTTTGTTTGACCCGGAAAAAGATATGAAAGATATCGCTGTTGAAAGGGAAACAAACAGACTCGAAGAGTTTCAAAAAGAACATTGGAAAATGTTAAGTGGTAAGCATGATGGTGTTTATACTTTTGTTGGTGAAGCGGCTTCATATGTACTAGACCCTTATTACATTGCCGGTTATTATTTTGGTTCACCTTTATTAACAAGTCCTGTAGGTTCTATGGTTCTCAATGCTGGTTTGCTTGGTGGTGATGCATTTCTAACACAGTTAGCTCAAAAAGGTGAGATTGAATCTTGGGGTGAAGTTGGTAAAGCGGCTGCAATTGGCGGTGGTATAGGTTTAGTTCTTCCTGTTGGCGGTAAACTTGTTGCTAAATATTTACCTAATCATTTAAAAAATAGAGCTAAAGAAATAGCGTCTTTTATTGATAATAAGATTTCTAAAAGAAATAATTTAACTTCTGAAGAATTAAAAATAATTAGAGAAATTGGAAAGACATCATCTGTTAAAGAGATTTCAAATAAATTAGATAAATTAGTATTATCATCCGGTTGGAAAACTACATCTAATAATTTTGCTGCTCCTATTGCTAATGCAAAGAAAAGTTTTTATTCTTTAAAAACTAAACTTTCTAAAGAAGCATTTGATATTAATAAAGCAAGACAAAAAATATTAGAACCTATCAAATCAAGAAAAAATTTAACTAAAGCAAAACAAAAAAAGATTGAAAAGTTAGCTCAAGCAGAAGGTAAAAAAATATTAGATGTACGACAAAAGATTGCTGATAGCCGAGTAGCTTGGAAGAAAGCAGAAGATAGGTTAATTAAAAGACAGAGCAAAAATTTAGATAAATATTATAAGCTGGAAGGTGAACGACTAGGAAGATTGATAGAACAGTTAGAGCAACGACAAGGAATAGGTACGAAAGCTGTTAGAGCTGTTTTAGCAAACATAACAAGACCTCTATTTGGAGGTGCAACTGGCGGAGCAGCAAATGTTGGGGCAGGTGTCATGGGTTATGATGTTGAAGATGATTTCTGGAAATGGGTTGGAGTAGGAACTGTATTGGGAACTGGACAACGAATGGTTCAAAATAGTAAAAAGATTCCTTTAGGTAGTAAGGAAAAATATTTAAAACTATTTCATAGTCATGCACTTCAATTTACTTTTCAAAAATTAAGGGAACTAACAGCAGGTACAACAGTTACAAAACTCGCTTCGTTTGGTGGAACAACAGAAAAAATTGGCAGGTTATTACTTCGACAAATTGATGACCCTATGTCAAGTAAATCAGTTCTTGCTCAAGCTGACTCTATGGAAAATTATTTTATGAGGAAAGCTTCTGATTTAATTAAGAATAGTACACCAGAGGAACGAGGTATAGCAATATCCATTAACAGAGGTAACTCAGAAGTAGAAAAGACTGCAAGTTCTAAAGTTTTAAAATTAGCAGATGATTTAAATGGTTGGATGAGTGAACTTAAAGTTTTATATAATAAAGCTGGTTTTTATTCTCCTAAAGAATTGGATAATTATTTTCCAAGAGTATTAAACTGGGAAGCAATTAATGCTGATAGAGCAACAGCCGATAAAATATTTACAGATGTATTTAAAAATAATTATAAACTTAGCCAAGAGAAAGCGGAGAAAGCGGCACAAACTTATTTACAAAGAAATGAAGGTGTTGGTCCAACAAGTGTTTTTAGTGCGGAATCATTAAATAAGTTTATTCTAAACTGGGATAGAGGTGTAGTAAGAGGAAAGAAGAGTGACTTAATACATACTCCAATCTCTGACCATATAACAAAACATAGAAGTTTACAAGGTCCTTACAAAATTGTAGAGGAAGTTTTAGAAAGAAATAATTTTTTAGTCAATGATTTGGAAGTTATACTTCCTAAAATTATACAGGACTCTGTAAAATCAATAGCATTCGCAAGAACATTTGGCAAGGGTGGTCAACTTTTAAAACCAATGCTTCACCAAATTAAACAAAAGTATGATGACTTGGCTTTAAAACAAGGTGATAAGCTTGGCATGAGTAATAAAGAAAGAGCCATGAAAAATGAAATAGGTGTCGTACTGGATACAGTTGATTCTTACTTTGGTAGATATGGTTTAAATAGAGTTGATTCATTTAAAACTTCACTAGGTATTATTACCATGATGAATAATTTAAATATGCTAGGTCGAGTTACCATTACATCTTTAGGTGATATAATTCAACCTTTCCAAAATTCTTTGAGTTGGACTGCGGCTTTTAAAGGATTGGCTCGAACAAATTTATTTAAAGCTAGTTGGGAAAAAGGATTAGCTCGAAATTTAAATTATGATATTGCACATTATGTGGATAGAGGATTGCAGAGAAGTGCGGCTTCGGCAGATAAAGATATCATATTAAATACTTCATGGATGGGTAAATGGGGTGCTAAAGATTTAAAGAATCCTGCATTTTATAACTCCCTAGCATTCAAAGGATTAGGATTGGAATGGTTGACTGGCTATGCTAGAAGATTTGCCTACAATGCTGGTTCTGCTGATGCCTATAATTTATCACGACAACTTTATAAACTTAAAAATATTAATAGTAAGACAGGATACCAACTTCAAGTAGATTTATCAAAGTATGGTATTACTAAAAATCAAGCATTAAGTATTGGTAAACATAATAATTTTAAATCTGCGGCAACAGACAAAAATTCTTTTGCAAATTTAAATAAAGCAGGAATACAAGCTTCTAATAGAGATGCTATTATTCCTCAAGCAGATAATAGATTATTATTTGTACAGAGTAAAGACCCAAGATTGAGAGCAATGGGGCAATTTTTATCTTGGGCTATGGGAAAATCTGCTCAAACAAATAAAATGTTACAACGAATAGAAGGTGGAAACGCAAAAACTTTAATTAAGATAGCCGCAACTCTTCCAGTCTATGCAGGTATTCAACAATTAAGAGAGTATGCAAAACATGGTGATGTCATTACTGACGCAGAATATAATGGCGGTGAATTAGCCGCTAAAGCATGGCAGTTATCCGGTATGCCCGGTTGGTTAAATGATTTGGCTTTTAATAGATTTGTTGGACCGGGTTCTAAACAGTCTCCGTTCTATGCAATTGCTCCGGCTTTCAGTATGGCTGACGCTTTATTTAAAGAGCTTCCATTAGCACTTATACAAGGAAGAGGACAAGACGCATTAAAAACATTAGATAAGAGAATTTTACCTTTTCCGGAGTGGAGAGCTTGGGTAAGAAGATTTTGGTTTCCTAAAGGTGCAAGTATAGGAACAACAAGTTCACCACCAAAACTTACTTTTGCTTATGGTGGTTTCGTACCTCGAAAAAAATACAATCATGGTGATGTCGTTGTTAAAAATAAACCTACTTTATTAATCAATGAACTTAAAAAAGATGCCATTGAAGTTAAGATAAAACCTAAACCAAAACCAAAAGAGAAAGAAGTAACATGGATTAACAATCCGGGAATGGTTAAGATTAGTCAAGATTGGCAGGGTGAAGTTCATGAAGGTTCTTCCGGTGAGTTCTATAAAAAGTTTGACACAAAAGAAGAAGGTCTTGCTGATATAGTTAATACAATAAAAAAATATGATACAAATGATTTAAATGAAATCATGTCAAAGTATGCTACTGATGATAAGAGTAGTGAACGATTTAAAATGTATGAAGAAGTTTTAAAAAATACATTTGGTGTTCCAGATAAAATAGATTTTACTGATAGAAAACAAGTACGAGCATTGATAAAAGGTATTACTCATGTAGAAAATTCTACCTTACCTTATAAAGAATATTATACAAGTGACGCATATGAAAGAGCTTTAAAGTTATTAGGATTTAAATATGGTGGAGCAGTACGACAAGGATATTCAGCAGGTGCTTTAGCAACAAAAGTTGCCATTCCACTTATTCAAAAAGGTTTAAGAAAATTTTTAAATCTTGGTTCTGGATTAGGACATGGTACAAAGGAACTTTCCAAGTCTTCACTTTTAAAAAATAGTTCTGTAAAAAGTTCTGAACCATTTGCAAATATAGAAAAGATTAATAGAACAAAGGGAATATTACCAGATTATACAGACGCAGATTCTATCATACTTTCTGAAGGAATAAATTCACAGGATGGAATTGTAAATCACATGGTTTTAAATGTTATCAAGGATAGAGTAGTAAGAGATAATGTTGTAAAGAACATAGGTGGTTTACTTAAAAAGGATGGCATTGGCATTATAACAACAAGAGATATAATTAAGTCAGCTACAAAAAAAGCTCATCTTGGTGAAAGTGATGCATGGATTATTGGAAAAGGTAAAAACCAAAGATTTCAAAAAGGATTTAAAGAAGATGAATTAAAAAATTATGTTCAAAGAATTTTGAATAAAACTTTTGGTAAAGAAAGTTTTGAAGTCATAGTAACCCCGAAAAAATATAAAGTAGGTGGTAGTAGTGTTATTGTAAAGAAACTTAAAGAAACAAAAGAAGTAAAAGGATTTGTTGAAAAAATTTTTAAAAGACCTGCAACAAAAGATGACTTCATTGACCCTTCCTTGACACAGATTGAAGGTACGAAAGCAACCTATAAAAAATTACCACAAATTTTTGATGATTACCTGCCTAAATCATTGGATGATTTACTTAAAAAAATTAAAACAAATCATGGTATAAAAAGAGATACTTCAGCAGGAGTTGGTAAAAAAATTGGTGGGGAATTATATGTTCATAAAAGTTCAGAAAATGTTATACCAAATTTAGAATCATTTAAATCAAAACTTCCAAAAGATTTTACTTATGACATTGTAAAGCACAATTCAAAGGATGATATTGTTTCCTTTATTAAATCTCCGAATTGGAATACAGTAGATGAACCTCTTGCGACAACCGGTTTAAAAGTTTTATCTAATGGAACAACAAAAGAACTAAACATAAATCAAATCTATCATCATAAGTGGTTGTTTGTAAAAAATGATTACAAGGGATTTGATGTTGAGGAAAGCATTAAGAGGTCACTTGCTTGGTTGCCTTTACGAAAAGACAATAAAATAAAAGATTTTAAATGGGCTTCAATTGGAAGACAAGACTCATGGGATAAAGTTATTCCGCACATACCAAAACTTTCGGTAGGCGGACAAGTAAGACAGTTATTAAATGGTGGTGGTTCTACTTGGACTAGTCCTCATAGTAATACACCCACAGCTTCATCATCCAATACTAGTAGTAGTGGTTCTAGTGGTGGTGATGATGTATCTGGATTGGATTTTTTGAATGATTCTTCAGGAAGTTCTAATGATTCTTCAGGAAGTTCTAATGATTCTTCAGGAAGTTCTTCAGGAGGAAGTGATGATGTATCTGGATTGGATTTTTTGAATGATTCTTCAGGAAGTTCTTCAGGTGGCAATGGTGGTGATGATGGCAATGGTATTGATACTGGTATTCAAG
>Ga0208010_1000998_pt1 | contig 9686 bp, 10 predicted proteins | sample 2_EtaG_FD_184074 | JGI IMG/M metagenome (GOLD analysis project Ga0208010, IMG submission 184074) | Marine viral communities from the Subarctic Pacific Ocean - 2_ETSP_OMZ_AT15125 metaG (SPAdes) (version 2) | ecosystem: Environmental > Aquatic > Marine > Oceanic | place: Pacific Ocean | collected... | reverse complement strand
GAAATAAAAGATAACAAGGAATCTAATGGAGTTATCCATAGAGGCATTGCTAAAAGATATTTCTCTAAGGTATTCACTATCGCTGATGATGTAGAAATCAAAGGCGCTGAGTTGAAAGACGGATTACTGAAAGTTTCTTTAAACAAGATTCTTCCAGAAGGCAAACAGCCAAAATCAATCGAAGTTAAATAATCTTTAACCTAATAATAAAAGTAGGGCGCTTGACGCCCTACTTGGAAATAATATGATGAAAATATTTAAATTTTTTGAAAGGGCTGGGTATGTCCGGGCAATAAATCGATTAAAGCGTCGAGGGCTTAATAAACAAGCCAGAACACTTGAACGAGATATGTCTAAATCCAGTCCCTTAATTCTTCACCCATAATAGCAGAAGCGATATTGATCTTTTTGCGGAGGGCCTTTACGATTTTTTCGTCAACGGTTCCTCTTGCAATTAGGTCAACATAAGTGACTGATTTTTTCTGACCGATTCGGTGGGCCCGATCTTCGGACTGTAATCTTTTTTCTAAATCATAACCATTAGAATAATAAATAACATTACTGGCACCTGTTAAGGTAATTCCATAACCACCTGTTTGAGGATTGCCTACAAAAAACCTTACTTTAGATTCTGGATCTTGAAATTTATCTATATTCTTTTGCCTTGTTTTAGACTCAATTGCGCCATAATATTGAACGATCGAATCTTCGCCATATTCTTCTCCAATTGTTTTCACAATCTGTTCAATATCATAAACATAATTCGCCCAAATAATAACCTTACCTTCTATTTCTTCCAATAGATCTAAAAGTTCTCCCATTCTATTATTTTTAAATTCTTGAATAGTGCCATCATCTGCTTTGAAATGACCACAGGTGATTTGGTGAAGTCTCATTAATTGCGTAAGAACATGAGGCGCTGTTGCAATCTTACCATTGACTTGAGCGAGAGCCATAGATTTCATTGTATGATAAGCTTTCTTTTGTTCATCCGTTAATTCAATTTCTCTTTTCATGTATATTTTAGGGGGTAAATCAAGACAATCTTCTTTTAAAACTCGATAAGAAAAGGGCTTTAATATTTCAGCTAATTCATCTAAGCGTCTATAACTCGCCACAATTTGAACTCGTCTTCCCCCAAAATTTCTTTCAATCATATGGGCATACCTATTTCTAAAGGTATAGTAGGAAGTAAAACCTAATAAATGTTCATTTAAAAAAGCACATTGGCTATACAAATCGAGCGGTGATTTAGTCACAGGAGAACCTGTTAGTATTCTTCTATATTTAGCTTCTTTACTTAAAGCTAAAATAGCTTTGGTTCTTTTTGCAGTAGGATTTTTTATGGTTGTAGATTCATCAATAACCATTAAAATTTTATGACAGCGTAAAAATTTCCCTGCGAACTCAACACCTTTTTTAGTAGATAATGCTTCAACATTCATAAGAAGGATGTGAAGGTCATAGTCTATTTTAAATAATTGTTGATACTCTTTATCCTTTGTTTTAGATGTTAAAGCAGTCCATAGTACCGTCTTATGCTCAATATGACTAGGTAAATGATTTGGAATTTCTTGTGATAACCAGTTTCTATAGACACCCTTTGGTGCTATAATTAGCGCCGCATTTATCTGACCTTTATCATAAAGAAGGGCCATATTATCAATAAGCACTTTAGACTTACCCGTACCCATTTCCATAAAATAGCCATATTCATCTTTTTGCCATGATTTATCTAACGCGGTTAATTGATGCGCATAGGGCTTTGTCTTAAATTTATAATTCATATCTTTTTCTACTTTCTTTTCTTGACTTCTTATATAAGAGTTATTATATCTATGTCAAGAAGTAAGAAATGAAAAATAAAATATTTGAGTTATATAAACCTAATTCTCTTGAAACTTTTTTAAAGTTTCATAAGGGAAATCCAATGGAGCGTTTTGTATATGTAATTCAACAACCAGCGCCTAATATCAATATATTAAGTGCATCTGATTTTGGTTATCTTGTAATATGCTTACCCAATAGGGATCAAGCTATTCTATCTACTGCGCCTTATGTGCAAAAGATGAGAAAAAATTTACAGGACTTTCGCAAAGAAGATTATCTTCTTGCGGTGGGTGATCCAGTTATAATTGGAATATCAACTGCAATTGTGAATGATGTAACCAATGGACAATTTAATATGTTGAAATGGGACAAACGGGAATATCGATATTATCCGTTAGAGGTCGATGTATACCAGAAAGGAGAACGAAATGACGGATGAAGTAAAAAATATGATGCTAGAAGATTCAAAAGATCTTCTGGACAATGTGGATGTGACTAATCTCGCAGATGAATGTCAAAAGTTAAAAGACTTAGAAGACATGATTAAATCTGCAGACAAGCACTTACAAGATTTAAAGGCACAAGCTGATGAAATAGGATCCAAAGTGATTCCTGAAATATTAGCAGAGCAGGGTTTAACATCACTTAAACTTGCTGATGGATCAGCGGTGTCAGTTAAAAAAGAATTTAGGTGCACTCTTCCTAAAGATGAAGATCGAAAAGTAGCAGCCTATAAATGGCTTCGGGACAACAAGTTGGAGGATATTATTAAAAACAATGTCTTTGTAACTTTTGGTCGTGGAGAAGACGACAAGGCGAAGCAATTGCTGAACCTTGCGGTAGAAAATGGATTCGAACCACAACAGAAATCTGATGTGCCTTGGAATACATTGACTGCCCTATTTAAGGAGCGTGTCGAGTCCGGGCTCGACATGCCTTCTGATGTCTTTAGTACATGGATTAAAGACAAAACTAAAATAACTCGGAAATAATGGAGGATGAGTAATGGCTAATAATATAATGGCTAAAAAAGACGGATCGGTTGCTTTATTCGGCGACGATCTCTCCAAAGGTTTTGAAAATATGACGCAAGAGGATCTTGCGTTACCATTTGTCAGAATCTTAGGACAGCTTTCCCCGCAAGTAACGCAGGGAGACGCAAAGTTTATAGAAGGTGCCAGACCAGGCATGATCTATAATACTGTTACCAGCGATTTATTCGATGGTAAAAAAGGTATCAAGGTTATCCCTTGCTACTACAAAAAAGATTATCCAGAATGGAATGATAGAGGAGAAGGTCCAGGTGCGCCTGCGGCAGTCCATCTACCAGGAAGTCCGGTAATCAGAACAGGTAAGAGAGAGGGTTCTAAAATTAGATTACCTAATGGTAATTATTTAGAAGAAACTGCTTCTTACTATGTAATGGTTGAGACAACAACAGGAGCTTATACTCCTGCGTTGATTACAATGAAATCAACTCAACTAAATGTCAGTAAAAAATGGAATTCAATGATGAAGACCATACAAATAGCTGATGGAAAAGGTGGATTTGCAATTCCACCTATGCATGGGGTTGTTTACAATCTAACATCTACACTACAAAAGAACGACAAAGGTTCTTGGTTTGGATGGGTTGTAGCACAAGATAGAATCCTAGAACAAAAAGATAAATCTTTGTACTTAAGTGCAAAAGATTTTAAAGGAAATGTTTCTAAGGGCAACGTGCAAACAAAAGCAGATGTAGAAGAAAAATCTAGTACGCCAACACCGTATTAAATTTACAAGGGGCCCGAAAGGGCCCTTTACTTTTAGAAGGAAGAAATATATATGAAGAAGTTCAAAGAAATTTTTAGTGGATTAACTATAGCATATGGACAGTATCAAAAAGGCGACCGTGGATCTAACGGTAAACTTAAAGGAAAAGCTTTTATTGTTAGAAAAAATGTTACAGATCAGTTATGGCAAGATCACCTTGACGGTAAACCGCCTGCGTTGGGAATTATCCCTATTACAGAAGATAATAATTGTAAGTGGGGGTGTATTGATATTGATGTTTATAATCTTAAACATCTGGATCTTGTTCAAACTATTCGTAAACTAAATCTTCCTCTCATTGTGTGCCGATCTAAAAGCGGTGGGGCACATATCTTTTTATTTACCAAAGAATTTATTCCTGCATCATTGATGCAAAACACTTTAAAGAAAATTTCAAAAGTGTTAGGTTATGAGGGTTGTGAAATCTTCCCGAAACAAACCGAAATACTTGTGGAACGTGGGGACACAGGTAATTTTTTAAATCTACCCTACTTTAATGGAACGAAAGGACTACGCTATGCTATCAACGATAATGGCGCCGCTGGTACACTTGAGGAATTTTATCAGCTCTATGACAAGTTTTCTTTACGAAGCAATCAGGTGGAGAAAATTGAAATCGAAGAGAAAAAAATAAAAGAAGCATTCCCTCTAGGACCTCCTTGTCTAAATCAATTAGCCAAGGACGGTTTTGGAGAAGGCGCTAGAAACAATGCATTGTTTAATGTCGCCGTTTATTACAAACAATCCAAACCCGATTGTTGGGAGGATGAACTGGTTAAAGCAAACCAAATCCATATGACTCCTCCGCTCAACAATAATGAAGTTCAACAATTAATTAAATCCGTCAGCCGAAAAGGATACGACAAATATCGATGTAAAGATGCGCCGATCAATGACGTCTGTCAATCAAGATTGTGCCGAACAAAACGATTCGGTGTTGGCTATGGAGAAGAAGAAATGCCGATGCTGGGCAACCTCACTAAGTACACGTCTAGTCCACCTCAATGGTTTTTAGATGTAAGTGAAGCGCGGATCGAATTAAAAACAGAACAATTATACAGTTCACCTTTATTTGCTTTAGCATGTTTGGATCAAGCTAATTTAGTCATACCGGTACCTAAACCAAAAGACTGGAAAGAATTATTTTTAAAACCTTTAATGCAAAATTTACAAGAAATTGAACCTTTAGAATCTTTAGATCCAATTAATGAACTAACTTCTTTATTACAAGATTGGACAACCAATAGACAAAACGCTCGAACATTGGATGATATTTTTAATAAACTTCCCTACACAGATGACAAAAGAGAATTTACTTATTTTAGAATGGAAGATTTTTATAATTTCTGCAAACGGAATCACTGGGAAATTGATAAAATTAAAACAGGAAACTTATTAAAAAGGTTAGAAGATATTTTTGTAGAAGAAGAAAGAATCAGAGTAAAAAACCAACAACCAAGGCTAATTAAAATTAAAGCAATGAAAAAAATTGATGCGAGTGTTTCTAAAGTTAAATATCAAGAAGATGATTTTTAATGAAAACAATAATATTAGGACCACCGGGCACAGGAAAAACTACTACCTTATTAAAATTAGTTGATGAATTTATTAAACAAGGAATCCGACCTAAACAAATTGGATATTTTTCTTTTACTAAAAGAGCAGCTAACGAAGCTGCTACTAGGGCAGCCGATAAATTTGGTTTAGATATAGAAAACGATTTAGAAAATTTTAGAACTCTTCATTCTTTTGCGTTTAGAAAATTAGGAATCACTAAAGAAAAAATGATGGGACCTGATGACTATAGAGAGTTTGGAACAAAATGTGGCATTCCTATTAAGACAACTTCCTTTTCCAACGATGATGGAACTTTTAATTCGGACAATGAATATCTCACAATTATTAATACAGCACGAGTTAAACGTATGGATTTATTAGATTATTATGATTCCCGCCAAAATATATTAGACATAGAAAGAAACACTTTATATCTTCTATCGGAAGAATTAAAAAAATTTAAAAAAGAAAAAGGATTAAAAGATTTTACTGATCTATTAGAAGAATTTATTCTTAAAGAAATTCACCCTACTTTTGAAGTTTTATTTATAGACGAAGCCCAAGATTTATCACTCCTTCAATGGGATATGGTTCGTTGTATTTGGGCCAATGTAAAAAAAACCTACATTGCTGGTGATGATGATCAAGCTATTTTTAAATGGGCCGGCGCAGATGTGGATCACTTTATCGCTCTTAAAGAAGAAGTAGATGATATTAAAACTTTAGATCAATCTTATAGAATACCAGGAGGACCCATTCATGAACTCTCACAAAAAATAATTAATAAAGTTAAAAATAGATTTGATAAAACTTATAAGCCTAGAGATGAAATAGGTATTTTAAAAAGATATTCAGATATAACTCAAGTCGACATGTCTAAAGGAAATTGGTTAATTCTATCTTCCGCAAATCATTTTTTAGAAGGCGCTAAAGAATTATGTGAGATTCAAGGATGGTATTATCAATATCGCGGAAATAATTCTGTATCTTTAAGACTCTTATTGGCTTTAAATAATTGGGAAGCATGGCGAAAAGGAGCTAATCTAAATCATTTAGAAATAAGAAATATTTACGAATACCTTGGATCCAATGTATTACCTGGTTTTAAAAAAGGTAAAACTTTACATACCGAAGACAAGTACACATTAAAACAATGTCAAGAAAAACATGGATTAGCTATAGACAAAGTTTGGTATGACGCATTTGAAGGACTTGACACACTCACAGAAAACTACATACGAAATATGAGAGCCAATGATGAAAAAATAAATAAGAATCCACGAATAATAATGTCAACCATACATGGTGCAAAAGGAGGAGAAGCGGATAAGGTTTTATTAATGCAGGATTTAACTAATGCGGCTTTAGAAACGTTTAGTCATGATCCTGACGAACTACATAGATTATTTTATACAGGAGCAACTAGAGCAAAAAAAGAATTGCATGTTTTAGATCCTAAAAATTTTGATAGGGCTTATATATTATGAGCAAAGTTTGGGACAAACAAATCGGAGGAGCACACTATCAAAAATTTAAAATCCAACCAAGTAAATTTGTAGTTGAGAATAGATTGCTTTTTCCTGAGGGATGCGCTATAAAATATATATGCCGTCATTCACATAAAGGAAAAAAAGAAGATTTGCTTAAAGCAATTCACTTTATTGAAATGATAATCGAAAGGGACTATCAGTGAGAACGATTCAACAACCTTTATTTACTCCGGAAACAGAGTGGGTAATGCCAGAAGAACTAAAAGATTTAACAGGTGCCAAAGAAATTGCAGTAGATTTAGAAACCAATGATCCAAATTTAAAAGAATTAGGATCTGGAAACGTAATTGGTAAAGGACATATTGCTGGGATTTCTTTAGCTATTGAAGGATGGTGTGGTTATTATCCAATCCATCACGAACAGGGTGGTAATATGGATAAAACTTTAGTTATTAATTGGCTAAAAGATTTATTTAAACAAGAATACACTACCTTTATTTTTCATAATGCTATGTATGATGTTTGTTGGTTAAAAGCTGCGGGCATAAATATTAAAGGTAAAATTGTAGACACTATGATTGCTGCAAGTTTAATTGATGAAAATAGATTGTCTTATCAATTAAATGTTTTATCAAAACATTATGTAGGCTTGGGCAAAGATGAAAAAGTTCTTTACAACGCTGCAAAAGAATACGGATTGGATCCTAAAAAAGATTTATGGAGATTGCCGGCAATGTTTGTCGGACAATATGCTGAGCGGGATGCAGAGGCCACTTTAAAACTTTGGCAGAGACTTCATCGAGAACTACACGATCAAGAATTAATGGATATTTTTAAATTAGAAACACAATTATTTCCATGTTTAATTGAAATGAGATTTAAGGGTGTAAAAGTTGATTTAGAAAAAGCTCACCAAATTAAAAAAAATTTGATGGCGAGAGAACAAAAAATTCTCAATAAAATCAAGGATTTAACGGGCCTTCATGTAGAAATTATGGCTGCTCGATCTATTGCAAAAGCTTTTGATAAATTAAAATTACCTTACGACCGAACTGCAAAATCAAATGAACCAAGTTTTACAAAAAACTTTTTACAAAATCATCCACACGAATTAGCGAGATCAATTGCTGATGCACGAGAAATAAATAAAGCCCATACAACTTTTATAGATTCCATTACTAAACATGCACACAACGGAAGGATTCATGCTGATATAAATCAAATTCGCTCGGATCAGGGTGGAACTGTCACTGGAAGATTTTCAATGAGTAATCCAAACTTACAACAAATTCCCGCAAGACATCCTGAGTTAGGTCCAATGATTCGATCTATATTTATTCCAGAAGAAAAATGTAAATGGGGATCATTTGACTATTCACAACAAGAACCTAGAATTTTAGTACACTACGCAAAATTACAAAATTTACCAGGAGTTCATGAAATTGCAGACGCATACAAGGCCGGAGACGCTGATTTCCATCAAGTCGTGGCTGATATGGCAGGCATAAAACGAAAGCAAGCCAAGACGATTAATTTAGGATTAATGTATGGAATGGGTAAAAATAAATTAATGGCTGAGCTAGGATTAATGAAAGAGTCCGCGGAAAAATTAATTAGACAATATCACTCACGAGCACCTTTTGTAAAACAACTGATGGACAATGTTTCTCGTAAGGCTAATGATCGAGGAAAAATTAGAACTTTGTTAGGAAGAGCATGTCATTTTGATCTGTGGCAACCCGTTCAATTTGGAGTATTTAAACCTCTTCCTCTTGAACAAGCTAGAAAAAATTATGATGAGCCTTTAAAACGTGCCTTTACTTACAAAGCCTTAAATAAATTAATACAAGGATCGGCTGCAGATATGACTAAAAAAAGCATGGTAGCGCTTTATAAAAGCGGTATAATTCCTCATATTCAGATCCATGATGAAGTAGACATTTCTGTAGAATCTGATAAAAAGGCCGAACAAATAGTCCAAATTATGGAAGAAGCTGTTGTACTACAGGTTCCGAATAAGGTAGACTATGAAGCAGGTGATAATTGGGGAGATATTAAATAGGAGATATTATGGAAAAAGTAAAACAATATGCGACTCGTTTATGGTCATTAGCATTGGCTCATAAAAAAGTTACGGCTATTATTATTGCAGTAATTCTTATATTAATTATAGTCCAAACTTAAAGTTCTATTAATTTATAATCATGATAAAACTTAAACGAATGCTACGGGCTTTCAAGCGAAAGATCGTTGAATGGTATGAAAAATTAAATGGAACAAAATAAATCACCAGTGTGTAAAACATGTAATCATTTGTGCCATTGTAATTTAAGCTCAGGGTGTCAATGTAATTGTAAATCTTGTAGTTGTGGACACATTGAAGTTCAAACCAATAATAGCGGTGTTGTTGTAGATGATACAAATGAATGTGAATGGTGTCAATAATGGATAAAATAAATGAACTACAGAATGTTGAGGCTTCGAAAATTACGTCTTCGGAGATTAGCAATGAATCACCGAAGACAGAAATATTTCACAATCCTATTATTTATAGCGGTGTTTTTACTGGCATTCTTTGGGGGGCCTAGTTAAAATAAGGAATAAAATGAATAAACTATTTATAATGCTTGCACTATTATTATTTACTTTGAGCGCCTGCTCAATAGGTAAAAAATGCACCTATACGCAAGAAGGAACTAAAATTTCCTCATGGGTATGGTTTCATAGTGATGGCAAACCTGTAGACTTAGATAAATCTAACTGCAATTAAAAATGAACGCTATCATCCGAAAGATAGGGCTGTGGCACTCTAAAATATTTGGAATTCTTTCTGAAAAAGCAAAAACCTCAAAGTTTTGGGCTATATTATTAACACTCGCTGTGTTATACGAAATTGTAGAACACATAGTCTGGCCTATATTAGTGCCTTGGCTAATGTACTTACAATGGTTTAAATAATGAAAATTTCAGATAACACGGCAATTTCTATGCCGA
>Ga0208010_1000991_pt1 | contig 9712 bp, 1 predicted proteins | sample 2_EtaG_FD_184074 | JGI IMG/M metagenome (GOLD analysis project Ga0208010, IMG submission 184074) | Marine viral communities from the Subarctic Pacific Ocean - 2_ETSP_OMZ_AT15125 metaG (SPAdes) (version 2) | ecosystem: Environmental > Aquatic > Marine > Oceanic | place: Pacific Ocean | collected... | reverse complement strand
TGGTCAGCCTATGGGTGGTGTTCCCGATGTCGATCCCAATATGATGCAGAATCAAATGATGGCACAACAAATGCCACAACAACAAATGCCTCAGCAAATGCCACAGGGACAACCTATGGCTATGAAAGCAGGCGGTGCTATTCCATCCAGATACCAGTTTGGTGAACAAATTGATCCAAGATTGATAAGGCAAGAACTAGAAGGTGGTCTTGTGAGTGAAGATGAAGAACAAGACCGATCAGGAATCTTGGGATTGGGCGGTATTGGAGAAGGTGGTTGGTTTTATGATTATACTGATCCTGTTGATAATGCTCTTTTAGCTTTATCTGCCGTACCAATAGGTGGGCGAGCATTAAGTGGTCTTGGGTTGACCGCAAAAGCAGGATATAAGGGATTGGCACCATTGATAAAGCTCGCTTCAAAGGGCGGCTTTCCGTTTAAGTTTGGAGAGAAGGCATCAATTCCTGCCACAGAAGCGATGAAACAACTTCTAGGCAAGGGAAGATTATGGAAAACGGGGTTGCCTTTTGGACAAAAGATGAAGAACCTTGGTAAGTTTGCAACCAATCCATATACTCTTGCATCAGCTTTTACTGGAAAGAAGATTCTTGAAAATCTTGGTGGCGCTGAAGCAGGAGCCGTTGAAATGTCTCCGGATCAGCAAGAGATTTTTAATAAATATTTAGCAGAGCAAGAAAAAAAAGAAGCCGTTAAGAGCAAGGATCAAGATCGATATTCCTATCTTTCGGAACAACTGGAAAAAACAATTAGGTCACCTGAAGAAAGAAGGTCAGCGCTTCAAGGGGCTGCTTTAGCTCAGATAGGCGCTGGTATTGCAGGTGGAGATGTAGCTGGTGGCTTGGCAAATGCTGCCGCAATGGTTTCCAAAACACAGGCACTGGAAGATGAACAAGCAGCAAGAGCTTATGGCACATTGCTTGAAGCAGAAACAACAAGGGAAAGAACAGTATCGATTGCACAAGAAAAGAAAATTACTCTTCAATTAAGTCTATTAACCGCTATGGTAGAATCTGGTATTAATACGGCAGACCCCAAAGCTGTTAAATCGTTTTATGACTCTCTTCCTGAAGGAATACAGGCATATTTGGCAACAGGCGAAGGGCGTGATTTTACCGCTAATATGCCAAAAACCCAAGAAGAGCTTGATGCTTGGGTAAAAAATCTAACAAAGAGCGCGTAATGCCAATTCTTAACCTTCCTGATGGAAAGGTTCTCAATATCCCAACTGGGATAAGCGAGGCAGAAGCTAATCAGCTTCTTAATGAACTCGCTGAAAGATACCCAGAACAATATGCTCTAACTCAGGAGCGAACACCACTTGGTCACTTAGCAGAAATAGGAAAAGGAATCCCTAGAGGGTTTCTCAGTGGATTTGCATCTGCTGGAGAAGGTCTTGCCAATCTGTTTGATACAGATAATGATAATATTATTTCTCAAGGATTAAGGGGCTTTCAGGACTCTCTGGACGAGAGTTTCCTTGGCACCAATGAAGCCTATCGTGATTCCTATTCAGCAAAACTTGGTCAGGGACTAGGTTCTTTTGCAACCTTCTTTACCCCCGGATTAGCTCTCAAGGCAGCAGGTCTTGGTGGTAAGACTGTTGCCCAGATACCTGAGTTAAGCAAAATAGCAGGCGTTCCTTTTCTCGGTAAAACACTAAGGGGAGCGCCTCGCAGGGTTGAAACCTTGGGCGCGGCAGCCATTGCTGTTCCAATGGGAATATCAGAACAAGGACAAAGGCTTGAGCAGGCTCGAAAGGAAGGAGAAGAAGTTGGCACAGTAAGAGAATTTATTTCTGAATTGGGTGGTGCTGGAATTGGATTGACAGAATTGCTTCCTGTAGAGAGGCTTTTAAAGGGGGTTCGTGCTTCATCAGCAATGAGATTTGAGCTTTTGCCAGCCTTGGCATCAGCCCTTGGACAAGGAGTAGCAGAAGGAGGTCAGGAGGTTTTGGCAAGTGTTATGCAGGATGCAGTTGCCAGAGGTCTTTACAATCCTAATCAGGAGATTGCTGGAAGCCTTTGGGATGAATTGACTGTTGGTGGTGGCGTAGGTGCAATCGCTGACTTCTTTATGAGCGCGATTGGTGGCAGAAGATTTTCCAAAAATAAAATGGACGAAGAAAGCCTGCGTAACAAACAGGTAGAGGAAAAACAGGCTCCTGCTGTAAAAACACAGGAAGACCTGATGCCGAATACATCTAATCTTCCGGTTCCAATTGGAGATGTTATTAATTTACAGACAGACCCAAATGCCATCGGTCAGGTCTTGGAAACACTGAGGATTGCAGGCATAGGAAATCCAGAAGCTGGACTGGCTGTTGATTATTTTTCTAAGGTTTCTGCTGACGGAATGGGTTTCGATGTCGTTAATCCAGATAATAATGTAGTTATTGGTACCTATCAAACACAGGAAGAAGCAAGTAGAGAGGCAGGAAGGCTTAGAGATCAGAGTTATAAAAATGTTTTGGAGCTTGAAGGAAATGAAAGGCTTCGTATGGCTGGTCTACAGGGAAGCGGATCAGCACAGATTATGCTGAACAGAATGATTGATCCAGATTATTCTTACATTCCTGTGCAAACGATTGCAAATTACGATAGCGAGATTACTGATAAACAAGTGCAGAACGCCAGAGTTGTTTTAGGTGAAATCGTTAGAACTGAAGGGCGACTACCTTCTAAAATTATTGATCCAGCCTCTTCTCGCGCAAGAGGAGCTTTTGAGGTTTTCAAAGAAAGGGCTGCGAAGAAAAAACTTCCAGTCAAGGGCTTTTATTCTCCAGCAGAAGCCAGAGAGCTTCTTGATAAGCAAGACTTCAATGAGCTAATGGATGATATGGCTGATACCAGCGATATAACACGAACATTTTTTGTAGCTGACTTGAAAAGAAAAGTATCTCCACGGGTGTTTCGGCAAACAGATAGCAGATTCAGGGAATGGTTTCGATCTCAAAAAATAAAAACAAAAGACAGACCGAAGGTTGGAACTGCCAACATACCCCAGACAGTTACAAAGAAAATGTTTGTCGATCTGGCAGCACAAAAGAATATTTTATTGGATGTAAACTCTTCAGGATTCAAGCAGTTTTTAGAAACCTATACTGGAGAGAGGAGCTTCAAAGACCTTAGCGCTGCACAGAAAAGGCTGGCTTACGCTAAACTGGCTACCATTCCTACGTTTGCCATTGGCACTACGCCAACCATAACCTCCAACGCACCAATGCCTTTCCCAAATTTTGATAAGCGTCCCTATAGCTTTGACCAACTCAACGCTGTCTATCAGCGATCCCTTACCAATCCAGATCGGATTGTATCCCCCACAACCATTGCAAGACAAACAGGACTTGACAAGAAGTCTGCTACAAGACTGTTTGAAGACCTTGTTGAAAGCGGCAGGCTCAAGCCTCAGTTTTTTCCAGCAACCAAAGAAGTTCAATATTTTACCCCACAGGGAAGGTTGTTTAATACTAGAGGAGCACCATATAGAAGCAATCAAGGGTTCTTGAAAACCGAAGCACAGCTCAAAGTTACAAGAAAGCCTAAATACAAAGGCAAATGGATACCAAGAAATCCAGAGGAGCTATCCACAGAATACACAAGAGACCTTACTTCCAAGAATGAAACACTAGAAGAATATGGTGCTCGCTTGACTGCGCTTGGGTTTAGTCCAGAGCAGGTGGAACAGTTGGTGGAAAACGAAAGAGAGAGACAGGAACAAGAGGCGAGACCGATTATAGTAAATGTCGGTGGCAAAGCCATTACAGAAAAGGCTCTCAAGCATAGGCAGAAAATAAAAGACAAGAAAGAAACAATGGAAGACAGGAAGGTTAGTTTTACTGCTGCAATGAACAAGGTTGCCAAACGACTGAATGTTCCCAACAGGGTTAAAATAAATGTCGTTGAAGATATAAACAAGCGTGGTGATTTTGGTAGCTGGAGCCTTGTGCAGAAAGACTTTCGTGATCCTACAGGAGAAATTATTTTAAGTGTAAACGCTGCCAATCCTGATGGCACACTTGCTGAAGAAGAGATATTGGAAAGGGTCAGTAAGACAATGAACCATGAGACTGTCCATGCGCTCAGAGACCTTGATCTGTTTACAGACAGGGAGTGGATGATTCTTAGTAGTTTTGTAAAAAGAGCAAAGATTTCTCCTCTCGCTGACGAAAAAGGGGCACAGCTTGGCAAGACTTGGTTTGATAAAGGCAAAGCCCTGTATCCTGATTTGACGGATGTCCAGCAAACTGAAGAGGCGGTAGCCCTGTTGTTTGAAGAATACGCAATGAACCCAGAGATTGTTACCGGCAGACCCAGAACACTGATGGAAAAAATTGCTGATTTCTTCAGATCAATTATCTATGGATCAAGTCTTGCAGGGTTCAGGTCGCCTATTGAAATATTCCAAGACATTGAGTCTGGATTGATTGGTGGAAGAGAGGTAGGTGAAATCCGCAGTCTCAAGGAACTTGATCGTGAAAGCGCCAAGCAAACTGTTGAAGGTAAGGTTATTGTTCAGGCTGGTGGCGAAGAAGCGGTTCTTGAAGAAGCTGTCGCAGCAAAGAGAGCCGAACCAGAAAATCTCTGGTTAAACCCACAGCAAAGACGAGTGAAAAGAGAGACAACTTATCTGGCAGATGGGATTCCAGAAGATATATTGTATAGCGTGTATGCCGAAAACGAGAAGAATCCAGATGGAAAACAGTTGCAACAGGGCTTGATAAACTCTCTCACCACAGATAGACAGAAGAAAAAAGCGGAAGGCTACAACATTCCAGACTTTGAAACGCTGAGAAGAAAGTTAAGCAGCGCATTGAGACAGGGAGCAGACGCTAATTGGTACAGGAATTTTGGTATGGGAGTGGCAACCAAAATTGGTTTTGCCAACATGCATGAGTTTTCTGCGCTCTATGCAGCTACCAGTCCCAAAACAGAAGTTACTCAAAACATTCAGGAAACACTGGATGTCATGCGCATTGCCAGAGAGATTGATCCTGTCGAAGAAAGCAAAAAGTTTTCTAAAGAGCTTGATAAAGTTATTACGTTTCCATACTCAACCAAGAAAAACGCAATCCTTAATTTTTACAAGCGTGGCTATTACACCACGGTCTCAAAAGGAACGCTGAAAACTCCAAACTATGCAGAGACTGTCTTGAATATGGCTGACAATGTGTTTTCTCCTTGGGCGGTGATGGACAGCCATATGTTTGAGCTTCTTGGAATGCCCAAAGAAGGGGCAACCGAGAGGGAGTATCGATATGCTCAAGGAATGATCCAGTTGTTGGCAAGCGATCAAGCCTACGATGTCTACGATGCTGAGGGCAATTTTGTTCGCACAAGAAAACTGGAACCACATGAAGCTCAAGCAGCGTTATGGGCGTACCAAAGAAATGGTCTTGAAGAAGGTGGAGCATTGCCTGATGAGTCTGATTTTGACTTGGCTATGAGAAAGAATGCCAAGAAGATGGAACAGCTTCAGGCGGTCATTAACAGAGATGCGCCACTGAAAGATTATTTCATTCAAGCACCTAGACCTCACTATATCGGTGGTGAAAGCAATAATCCATACAGTACCTATGATTTAGACAAGCAGGTTTATCTGTCTAGGCTCGCTATGGCTCCGAAGGTCATTATAGAAACGAAAGCTGGCAGATCAAGAAAGTATATGCCAGAGGGTCTTGAGCTGTCTATGGACGAGTGGATAGACTATCATTCGAGGGTTAAGGAATCCATCGTGGACAGGGATGGACAGATAACATTTTTAAGGGAGCTGGGAATACCACACACCTTTGAAATGGGATTTGGCACTTACGAAAATGAGTTGAGTCCGAACTTTGTTCTCAAGTTACCTACATTAGATTATGCAGAAGCCCAAGACGTTGGTGCAATTCTGGCAGATGCCTTCATGCAGGATTCAGTTGCCACTGGCTATATGCAACCCAACGGTGCAAACAGGACACTGCTTATTTCCAAACCTGATGACGCTGCTTTTACGCAGGAAGACCTGACTGAATTTAACAGAAGGCTTGAAGAGCTGAGAAGAGCCACAGCGTGGGGTGACGATGTTACTGTTGATTATGCCTTAATGGGAAGCAACCAAAATATGATAGTCATAGGTGATCCAGCCAGTTGGGGTGTTAGCAGTGCAGACTACAGGTCTGCTAAACTTGGAGAGTTGGCAGAAATGGTGTTGCCTATTGCCGAGACATTAGGGTTTAATATTAAACGATCACGATTAAATACGGAGTTAATAAATTATGAACAAGAAGATACAGCAGGAAACCCAGAGTATGGATATAGATCAAAAGTTGGACAGCTTAGGCATAGAGGAAGTTTCCCCGGAACACCCAATATACAAAGAGCCGCCATTCGTGATCTTTACCTCCCCGTCTGGAAAACCTACCAATCCCTCCTTAAAGAACAAGGCGCAGAACCCCAAGACTTAATTCCCCCTTGGGAAAAGGCTGGCAATGCTGTTGGCTCAAATCTTGGTGTCGAGATTAAAATTGAGGAAGCGGTTGCAGAAGTTGAAAACATTGTCAAAGGTATGGCGAGAGGCACAATTCCATTATGGAACACAAACGCCAGCCCGCTTGCGATAGCCTCAGCCTTTAACCATATTGATGCTAAACTAGACCAAACTAGCCCAGAAGAATGGACAGCCCATGATGTCATTGACAATTATGAGTTAAGCCCAGAAAACGATGCCACTTTTTCGAGAAGGGTTCCAGATGAAATTTGGGATAGTGAGTTCAGTGATCTTAGGACAGTAATCTATGGCAATCCCAAAGAGGGTGAGCCCATAGAGGTTCCTGATGAAACCCCATTCCAGAGTATGCTCAAGGGAGTTTTGAATCGTGATACATTCTCCGAGAGGTTTGAGTCACTAAGGGCAAAGTTTGTCGATAACTGGGCATCTTGGGAAAGAACCTCAAAAGAGGCGCAGAGAGTCTTGGGGGTAACTTACCTTGCCGACCTTGATGCCGTTGCCGCTATAAGGTTCTCTGACCGTGCTAGAGGCATTATGGCAAGAGGACTAACTAGGGGTGTGCCAGCAGTTATAGAAACCGAGGGCGGTGGAAGTTTTGTCAAGGTAGTGCCATTCGTTGGCACAAATGGTAAGGAAGTCGGTGGATTGGTTCAGATACTAGCACCTCTTTATAAGGAACAGGCAGCAAACCAAAAGCCTATGGAGAAATATTTCCATGCCTATGCGGTAGTCAGGCGTGGTACAAGGCTCAACAAGGAAGGAAAAGCAACACCAGTTACTGAAAACATGAAGGCTCAAGCTAAAGAGCTTGCCAGAAAATATCCCGTCATCAAGGAAGTCTATGACAACTACCAGAAATGGAACAATGAACTCCTTGATTTCGCAGAGAAAACAGGAATCTTGAACCAAGAAGAAAGAATGTTGTGGCAAGACTATTCCGACTACTATCCATTCTACAGATACTTTCCTTCGGATGAAAAATATAAATACAGGGGACCAAAACTTGGAAGCGCGTTGGTTGGGGAAAGCCCATTCAAGAAAGAATTGACAGGAAGTTTTGCTCCAATCAATGAGGATATGCTTACTGCATTGACTAGAAACTCACTGTCCATTGTTACCAGAGGAATGAGGAATGTTGCCTTACAACGTATTATGCGTGATGCTGTCACCATTGGTTCGGCAACGCCCATAGACGCAAGAGATGCAAAAAAAGGTGCTCCAGATATAGTTTATTATCAGGAGAATGGTCATGGAACTGAGCGTTATTTTACAGTCCACGATCCTGCGCTTATAAAATCAATGGAAGCATTCGGTTCTTCTGGATTGGGGAACATAACAAAAGTATTATCAATGCCAGCAGGATGGTTGAGGGACTTGGTTACACGGAGTCCAGACTTTATCCTTGCCAACCTGTTGCGTGATACCCTCTCTGCTTATGTTACTAGTGGTGCAAACATGGTTCCTGTTGTTGATACCTTCAAAAACTTTGTTGGCTCAAGGGAAGACATGGACACGCTTGCTGATTTTGGTGTAGTTGGCGGATATGATTTTTCCAATGATCCAGAAAACATAGCGGCATACATATCAAAACTTTTACAAAAAGAAGGGCAGTCTGTTCTTGGAGGAATATCTGTCAAAGATGGTGTTAAGAAAGCGTGGGATTGGCTGGGAGACATTACCACCAAGTCTGATGCTTCTACCAGAATGGCGGCTTATGATCAGGTTTTGAAGGAAACATCCAACGAAGCTGAAGCCGCTTATCAGGGAATGGAAATTATTAACTTCTCAAGAAGGGGATCAAGCTCACTCTTTAGAATTTATGCATCGGCAGTACCATTCCTTAATGCAAGGATACAAGGCTTGGATGTGTTTTACAGATCATTAAAAGGGGAATATTCTGCTTACAGGGGAATAAATACACCGGGAGACATAACCCAAAAAGCATTAGCAAGAGGGGGAGCGCTACTGGGCATGACTGCCTTGTACTATGCTTTGGTCAGCGACACCGATGAATATAAAAACGCAAGAAGGGAAGTCAGGGACGACAACTGGATAATCCCTTATGCTGATGGTATTCCAGCCCTGAAGATTCCTATTCCTTTTGAGGTTGGTGTTATCTTCAAGGTCTTTCCAGAGAGGCTTATGGATAATCTCATGGGTGAAAGCACGATAGATGATGTTTATGAAAGCTATAAGAGACAACTGGCAACATCTTTAAACATTCCAATTCTGGAGCCATCGCTTGGTATACAAACCCTTGCGCCATTGGTAGATGCGTATATTAATTTTGACAGCTATACCCGAACAGATATTGTTCCTTATTATATGGAAGAGGGTCAGGAGGCAGGGTATCAATCCAGATATTCCACCAATGAACTCACCAGAATTTTAGGTGAGGCGTTTAACATATCGCCAATCAAGTTGGAGTATGTTCTCAGGGGCTATGGCGGTTCTCTCGGCTCTTATGCGTTGACTGTTGTTGATGCAATGACAAGAGCGTTTTCAGACAGGGACTTGATCCCACAGAACATAGATCGCTATCCTGTTATGAGGCGGTTTTTCCAATCCCCTCAAGGCGGTGGGTTGCAACAGCAATTCTACGAACTAAGAACAGAAGTTAATAAGTCAGTGCAGACATTGAACTCTCTCAAGAAAGAGAAGAGGATGGATGAATACAGGGCTTACAGAGAAACTCATGCTGATTTGCTTAGGTTGCGTACACCTATTTTAGCCATTGATCGTTACATGAAGAACTGGAGAAAACGCAGAGACAATGTGCAGAGATCAAAAACCATACCACCACAGAAGAAGAAAGAGTTGTTGTTGCAGATGGAGATAGAGAGAGACAGACGACTGGCTTCTGTTCCGGCACTAAAGAAGAGAGCAGACATCCCATTCGCAGACTTCGGGCTCTAATCTTGACCAGTCAATATTTGATTGACCTATTGCTACATTCCTTGCACCAGTTGTATTCAAACTAAAATATTTAACTACGCCAACACTACAGGCAAATCAATAAACCTGTAGGATTTAAAATATTTAACCACGCCAACAGCTACATTATTAGATTAGTTTCCGCGAACAATAATACCGCAGTCGGTAAACTAAAATATTTTCACCCAGCTGCGAATCCGGCTGCAAATCCGGCTAAAAAAAATATTTTATTCCAAATACCACAGGTGCACAAAACACAGCAGTAGGTATG
>Ga0208010_1000987_pt1 | contig 9724 bp, 9 predicted proteins | sample 2_EtaG_FD_184074 | JGI IMG/M metagenome (GOLD analysis project Ga0208010, IMG submission 184074) | Marine viral communities from the Subarctic Pacific Ocean - 2_ETSP_OMZ_AT15125 metaG (SPAdes) (version 2) | ecosystem: Environmental > Aquatic > Marine > Oceanic | place: Pacific Ocean | collected... | reverse complement strand
TATAGTGCCGCGGCCCTATCTATATAGTCGCCATAAATGCCGATTGCTCCACCTATTGCTGATGGATTTCTGGCAATAGAGACTGCTGTGCGCAGCATCTTACTCTGTGCCTCGATGGAGTTATAGCGATGAATAACCGCTGCACCACCAGCGTCAGCCATGGCGGCTGCCATGGGCGCTTCTGTTATCGTGTCCATGGGCGCCGAAATTATCGGTAGCGACACATCTATACGGTTGTAGGCTTCCATGTGAGCGGGCATCAGCACCGCCGACATGTCTACTTCGGCGCGCGAGCGAATGTCTGAATAGTGGGGCCTTAATAGTACGTCGTCATAGGACAGGGCATCCTTCATTATCTCTCCTTCTCGATAAAGTTTCTTATATCTTGCGCCGTATACCATGTCGTCTTGTGCGGCTCCTCCGGTTCTGTTATCTTTTTAATTTGAGTCTTCTTGCCTTTTTTGATTTTAAACATGGAGATATTCGGCACACCATCGAACTTCAAGACCTTTGATATCTTTGGGTCGTCCTGTACATTGAAAGCGAAGAAGTGAAGGTCCTCGTATTCGCCGGCCACTTCGGCGTAGGTGTCCCGAAGGGCATGACAAAGGTGACAGCCATTTGAATAGAACTTTATAACACATATGCCATCCTCTGCCACGTCTCCACTTATAAGTTTTAAAAGGGCCTTTTTGGACAATCTAGCGATCTGCATGTGTTTTCTCCTCGATGAATGTTTTTGTCTTGTCGATGCACTTGGGGCAAAATAGTTTAACGCTCTCGTTTTTGTTACGAATCACAACTGACCACTCCCTTACCATGCTTCTGTCTGTCTTGTCAAATGGCGCTGTGCATGCGGTGCACTTGTCCGGTAGCTTCTCAAATAAGAAAATTTTATCGGACAGTTTCTTTTCTTCCTTCGATACTTTTCTTTTCTTAAGGGCGCGGCGCCGTTCTCGATTCATTATTTTGTGGCCGCGGGGGGCACGTCCTCTTCGCTCTCTTCATGAGGTGAAACCAAAATTCCTCGCATGCCTGACATACGGTCGTCTGTTACGTCCAAGGCATCCCCCATTCTTTCAATGAGGCGGTGTCGAACCTCCGTTTCAAGATACATATAAGCTAACGCGCTCACAACAACTAACCGAATGTTGTGCCTAAGTGCAATATCATCATTGTTGTCAATAATGTGATTCTTCACCCATGAGTGTTCAGTATTGAACGAGACGATGATATTCTCCGCACCATTTTCTGTCTGGACGTCAAAAGGCAACGTAGAGCCCACCCAACTTTTGAGATAGTACGTTACTCCATTAAGACCAGTATTGCCGCCGGCTCGGCCGCGGCCATTGTAAGACCTTAGGGACTTGCCATCGCTTTTCAATCTTTGAAGGGGATTGAGCCTAGGCTGAAGTGGTGGGCTAGTTTGATTCTTTTGGCGGCCGAACTTCTCTGCCGGCATCTCACTCACTACGCCCGAAAGGTCCTCCATAATCTCATCTAGAGACGCCTTTTTATTAGCTTTAACTTTAGCCTGGGTTTTGCGGCTCAATTCTCTAACGTGTGGCATTATTATTTCGTCTAACAAAAACTTTTTAAAGTTATCATCTAAAACGACTGCTGTTTTGCCAAAATCTGTGCGTATCGGAGGGAGAGAATGCCCATCGTCCACAAAATCAATCTCTATAAACAAATTTGAAGCAGCGGGGTTTGAGTCCCACGGACACGACGCTTCAATCTCGCGCCCATTGCGCAAATAATAGGCGCCTTGTCTGTGAGTTCCGCCGGCATGCATATATGCGCCTAGGCCCTGCTGGCGCGCATTACGTGAATTTCCTATGGGAAACTCGTGATGAACTGCTCGCATGCGAAATTTACTCCCATTATATTCCATATCCACAAATGTATTCCCAGGGGCCATGATAAGCGGTGTACACGTTTCACTCTCTACCATTAATGGGTCTGAAACATCTTTCAACTTCAATTGGTATTTCGGAGTCCGCGAACAACCAACATAAAATTCAAACCGCGGTCGACTGTCGTCTTTATCAAAATACCATTCGGTCCGCAACAAGTGTCGGTAAATGTGCTTACACTTTTTTCTTACCGTCTTATAAAAGCTTTTTTCCAGGGGAAGACCCTCTCGCAATTTTTGAACAACGATAAGAGTACCTGGGCAATTACCCACTCTCTCAAGGAAATATGACCTAAATTTCGCAGGATCTTCAATCGTAGCTACAAACTCTCCAGCCTTAATATTTTTTTCTATGTCCCACAGTACAACTGTTAGTTCATCAATAGTCGATGTAGTTGACATAATCATAAGCTGGCTCCCCAGAGTCTGAGCAGCGGTTTTTAAACCCATGCCAAAGGCGCCGGTAAACCCTTCCTCGTCTCGGCGCGTTGAGCCTCCAAGCTTTAAAATTTCCTGAATTTTCTCCTCAGTCATGCCAAGTCCTGAGTCTGCTACTCCAAGGCGCTTAATATTTTTACCATCTTCATCAGCCTCTACATATATATGAACAAACGGTAGTAACTGCTCTTCACAAATATCCTGTCCTTGTCTGAATCGTTCCAGCAACGCATCCAAGCTATTGTCTATAATTTCTTGAATCGCCTGCGTCCAGTCGTACCCGGTGCGGGCCATTGCCGTAAGGATCGCAGTACCGGGGGTGATGTTTATCTTTTTTCTTCTCATGAAATTTCCTTGTTATCTGTGCTCCCCAAGGCGCCATCCCCTCGGTCGCTAATGGTCATGGGATAATCATATAAAACCCCATCGGTGTTTTCAACAGGCCGAAACGCCACCACCGGAATCATAACCAGTTGGGCGATCTTATCTCCGGGCGTAATGACCTGTAAATGTCTCCCAATATTGTGAAGGTTGATGAATACCTCTCCATCATAACCAGAGTCAATGACACATGCCCCCACAATGAGACTGCGCTTTGCTGCCACGCTTGAACGGTTCTTCACTTCCAGCATGTAACCGTGTGGCACTCCAAAGCGCAGCCCCGTGGGAACAATTCTGCTTTCGCCGGGCTTCAACGGAATTCTTTCTAGTGCTTCTGTCGGGGAATAGAATACATCCAGGCCCGCATCTGATGGGTTTGCGCGCTCGGGAGCGTACGCATCCAGACGGACTCGTGCATATTCAACGATCATACTTCCCCCGTCAAAATCTTGAAGTTATCAACAACCTCATCAATGTTGAACTTCCCCTTGTATAGACGGTAAGCCTTCACAGCCGCACGAATCTCGTCGGTGTTGAGCCAGCCATTCTCACGGAACTCTGAACGAAGGTCTCGCTTCTGTTCCTTGAACGGCTCCATCGCCTCTTCGATTGCATCAAGTGAGCGGATATATTCCTTCACGTAACGCTTCTTTTCTTCATATGTGTTTGCCACATTACCTCCTTTGGTATTACTAATATAACAAATATATGCGGGGGTGTCAAGTAGTTTCTATCCGAACTTGAACTTAATTTCTGCGCTGATTTTTAGGTCGGGAACGTGCAAGTGGTTCGCCATGTTGTGGCTCTCACACTCTTCCGCGTCCAAGAACCAGTCAGCGTGTCCCTTCTCATGCACAATGTCCAAAAAGTATTCTTCGTCGTGGCCACAGTTGGTTGCCATCATGCGGTATATCTTTTGGTTCAGTCTCTCGACTTCTTCTGCATCTGCCTTGATCTCCTCAACCTTACCCCAGCCCATAGAACTAACGTCATGAATCATCAGGGTTGCGTCGGGGTCCATGTATCTGTGTCCCTCCTCTCCAAAGCTGAACAACACCGCACCGCAGGACATTGCCTTTCCTTGTGCGATGGTTGCAACCTTAACCTTGGAATGCTTTATGTCAGATATCATCGACATTAAACTATACACCTGGCCACCATAACTATCTATGATGATTGGGATAATTGGTTGACCTGAGTTCTGTGCTCTTGCCATTTCATCGGAAAACGCCTTGGCGCTGCCCTCGTCAAACTTTCTTACACGAATTACCACAGGCAAGTCGTCTATAAGTTTAGGCTCCTTTAAGAGCGGACTAAAGTATCTAATTATATTCATTGTTTATCCTAGTAATTTGAATGTCTTTCCAATGGCGTAGGTCGAGAACCCCCATTGCTCATCGTATTTTAACCTAGCCATGTACGGTCGATTAAGAAATATGTTGTCTTTCTCGGGCTTAACGCCCCAGCACCTGATCTTGGCTGACTCATTGTTGCTATCGATTGTTTCCACGATCCAATAGAGCTTGCCGTTCTTTGTTTTCTTCGGTGTAATCTTGCGCGGAATAAACCAACACACTTGCAGTTCTGGATCGAACTCGGAGATGGGAGGAATAAATTTCTCTTGGAGGTGCTCCACCGTCGCATTATTAATGACCAAGTTGAGAGGGAAGACGCCAGTGAGTTCTGTTTTAAACTGTATGACTTCTTCCTCGGTAAAGTCTCCCTCTGGTCGGTAAAGCTCTACGTTCTCGTTAAACCTCTTCATGCTCTTCGGTCGCTCCACCACACACGCACTCCAAAAGTGCTTGCGTCCCGTGAAGCGATCATCTATCAGGTTATCCAGCGCTCCTGCGCGTGCCATGGCATCCAATGACTTCTTATTCAGCTTGCTATATGTAATCTCTTCGCGGAACAATAGGTCCTCTGCGCCTGTGAACGGGCGATGGTCTAGAATCTGTTCGATGGCTGCCATGCCCAGACCCTTGATGGATGTGAGCGGTTGAATGAGTGTCTTGCCATCCTCGCTGATCTCCCACACCACTCCCGACTTGTTGATATCAAGTGGCTCGATGTTGTATCCAAACTTCTTTGCGATGTTGATCGCTCTCTCCTTGCGGGTCTCGGGCTCCTTGTCGAGAAATGCTGCCATCCACTCTACGGGATAATATGTAAATAGCCACGCGCATTGATAAGATAGAAAACTATAGGAAACAGCATGAGACTTATTGAAGCCGTACCCTGAAAAGTATTCAAACTTGTCCCACAAATTCTGTGCGCTATCAAGCTCAATCCCCTTCTCTGCACAGCCCTCGATGAACTTGTCATGTATTACCTCTTTTGCTTTGGCACCCTTGCCTGTTCCCTTCTTGGTAAGAAGTTTGCGGAGGAGGTTGCCCTCGTCAAGAGACAGATCCTTTCCGAGTGTGTGTGCGATAAGTGCGATCTGCTCTTGGAAAATCATGAAGCCAAACGTTTCTTCTGTGATCTCGCGCACATCATCTGTCAAGTATTCTATGCGGTGTGGGTGCTCCTTGGCCTCCATGAATTCATCGTGCACACCAGCCGACAATGGACCAGGGCGATAGATAGAAGTGATAGCCGAGATATCAATAAGGTTGTTTGGCTTCACTCTCTTGCAAAAGTTCTGTGCTCCTGTTTCTGTAAACTGAAAGATGCCCGCCCACTTGCCTTTATGAAACACGTTCTCATACACCTTCGCATCATCGATGTCAATCCTGTCTGGATGTAGGTTCTCGTCATAAAACTTTTTGACATCAGTATAGGTTGGCTCCTCTATTCCGTGGTGGCGACGGAGGATATGCTCAATGGCGCCCTCCATCATCTTCAAGGTCGAGAGGCCCAAGATATCGAACTTAATGAACCCCATCGGCTCCAAATGTCTGACGTTCTGTCCCTCCGACCACGGCGTCTGCCGCACACCACCGGAGTTGATCAACGGCATGTGGCTGTCCAAGTTTTCTGCTACCACCACGCCGCCGGCATGCCGCGAGCATGACCGTACCTGACCCACGAGTCCTTCAACGTGTGCCTTGACCTGTGGGTGCTTGTTAAGAAAATCTTGAAGAGAGGTAGAGTATTCCATCACCTCTTCCCACGTTGGGTTATAAACTCCGGCGCGGATACCATGCTTGCGCTTTGCTTCTGGTATCGCCTCGCGCATCATCACGCTCGTTACTACGTTCACCTCGTTGAATGGGATCTCGTACAGTTTTGAAATGTCCTTGATAAGCGAGCGAAGCTGCAGCGTGTTCCAATTTGAAATGGGCGCTACCACATCCTCTCCCCACATCTCCACCAGCTTCTCCTTGAGGAGCAAGCTGTCGCTCACGTCATAGTCAATGTCTGGATAGTCTGTCGCATCCGAACGCAGGAAGCGTGAGAATAGTAGGCCATACTTGATAGGATCAATCTGCGTAATGCCCAGGACGTATGCGACCAAAGAGCCAGCGGCTGAGCCTCTGCCTGGTCCCGACAACATCATGGTGCCGGACACGTCTGCGATTGCTTTCATAGTCAAGAAGTACTTTGAGAAACCCCTATCATCGATAACGTTTAGTTCGTGCTTAAGTCGGCTCATATACTCTGAGTTATAATGCACCCCCTTCTGCTTGAGTCCTTCAAACGCAAAGCCAACGAGTGCTGACGTCGCGGTGTGTCCCGCGGGAACAACAAAAGATGGCAGCCTGACCGTGTTGTCTGGTAGGAAGTCTTCGATTCTGTCGAAGGCGATGCGGTGTGTCTCTTCGATGCTCTCAAGAACAAGCTTGTCGTCATAATCATTCTCGGAGTTCTCCGTATACTTCTTGTATGCGTCCCACATTTCATCGCCGTTCTTGGGATAGAGTTCGTAGCCCACCTCCTCTACATCGACAGGCAGGTCGTTATCTTCTTCTGCCCAAGACGGTCGACCTTTGCCGAGCCATCCTAGGCGCATGTAAAGTTCGCGATCCTTCCAGGCGGTCTGGTTTGGATAGTGACTGTCTGCTGTGGAGATCAGCTTGACGTCGTACTCTTTCGCGACTTGAATGATGTGCTGGTTCAGCGCGTGCTGCTCTGGCACATTGTTCCACTGGAGTTCTGCATACCAGCGGTCACCAAAAATACTTTGCATGCGCTCCGTGGACTCACGCATGGCAGCCGCGACTGCTTCATCGCCTTCCTCTCGGTTCTCCCAATAGCACCCAGCATACACGCCGCCGAGACAGGCAGACGCAGCGATGATGCCCTCGTTATACTTTTCAAGCAGTGCGTAGTCAAGGCGCGGGTAGCGATAATAGTTCTCCGGCTTGTAGGACTCGGACACCAACTTGAACAGGTTGTTCAAACCCGTCTGGTTCTGTGCCAGCAACACGAGGTGCCGGCGACGGCGCAGTAGGTCTTGTACTCGCTTGCTGTCGCCCTCGTCCTCCACTGTCGTGCCTGACTGTTCGTCCTTCTTGATGGCTCTCGCGCGCTTCTTGTCTTCCATCGCGCGGGTGTATTCTTCTCGCCACTCTTCCAGTGACGGCAGGAAGTATGCTTCACAACCAAAGATTGGCTTGAAGTCCTTGCCTTCCTCCTTCATCTTCCGGGCATGTAGCACTTGATAGGCCAGCCCATTCATATTACCGTGGTCTGTAAGCGCTAGCGCGTCCATCCCATTCTCATAAGCAAAATCCATATGGTCTTGCGGATACCCAATGGCATCAAAAATTGACCCCGCCACGCTGTGCGCGTGGAGTCCTATAAACTTGATCGCAGAATTTCTACGCTTCATCCTTACCCTCCATACACAATTTACCATGTTTGTACGGCCCTGTCAAGGGCTTATATGGTGTTTCTATGATATAATCTGATGCCAGGAAGTCGCGATAGCTAGCCCATGTTGAAATATCACGAAACCAATCGAGTTCTACTGTGGCTGCGTTGGACTCATCCACTTCTTCGAACACATCTTCAAAGGTAAAGTAACGCGCAGACCATCGTTCTGCTAACGGTAGTTTCTTTGAAGGAGCCAGTTCGTCCGGTTCTGGGCGCATGTATTCTCGCGTGGTCTTCTTGTTCACTGCTCTGCGGCACTTTTTAAAGTCCTCTCCGAACATGGTGAAAGGCAAGCACACATTATCCTTCACTATTTTACCCTCATGTGACAAAAAGAAGTTATTTTTAGTGCTGGAAATCTGTGGTCTGTGTTGTCGTAAACTATAAATGTCATACATTGCCATGGGGAAAGAGATAAAGAACTTTTCTGGACACATCCATTTTGAAAGTTTGTAAGCCACAAACCAAGCCGAGTACATGCCATACAAAGCTGACCACCCGTAAGAGTCGCGACGGTCGCGGTCCTTTGGATGTACGGGAACGTAGTAAATAGGAATATCTTTTCGTACTTCTGCAGGGTAGCCCCCAAAGGTCCTATTATAGTGGACAGGATCGTATACCCACTCTCCTATCACCTTCTTGACTATGGGCGCCAGGTCATCGTTTGCGACGACCCAGATGGTTTGGCAACCAGCCATAGCGCATTCGAACACTGACTTCTGAATAGCCGTGAACCCTACGTTGATGGGCATTAGGACAGACGGGGTGGCCAACTCAAAATCAGTTTTCAAATTAGCCACCGGTATGATGCCGGCCAAGTGAATGTGAGCACTCACAAGTTCCTCAAAAATCTATCGTATGCCAGTGCAGCCTGCGGTAAAGCCTGGAGTAAATCTTCTTCTTTAACTCTTGGCGTTTTGATGCCGTCCTCCTCAATCCATGACGAACTACGTTCTTTGTATTTCGTACGATAGATATGAGATGTTCTGAATTTATAATATCTTGGTCTACCAGTCGGTGAATATCCATTGAATTTTCCTTTCATTCCTCTTTTTTCCATTTCGGAAACTGTTTTAAATCGAGCCATTGTCTCTGAGTAGTCAAAGTTAGTTAAGCTTTCTTCATCAAGTCGCGACACTATGCAGGCGTCTTTTACTTTCGTCTTGCCATCGATTCGATCAGACGAATAAAACCAGATCTGACTTACAAAGTCATCTCCTGTCTCTATCAGATCGATGTCGTGCTTGCCTCCTCGATTAAATGCTACCCAATCATAACACACATATGACTCGTTTGCAAGCTCTTTTGTTCTGATACCTGTACAGTTGTTGTCCCCAAAATAATAACACTCTTCAAACTTGACCTCTGCAATCTTTGAATATTCGTTAGAGCAAACGAAACTATTGCTCGAACGACGCAAATGATGACACAGGGTGCTTAGCGGCACGTTGCCTTTTAAAGAGAGCAAGAATAAAAGTCGTTCCCATAGCAATTCTTTTTGTATGCCAACGACTTTATCTTTTCCAAAAGTCACCAAATTTTTCTGTGAATTTTTTAACTTAACCGCTGACAAATCCAGGGCCGGCTCAAAATAGTCAAACCGAAACGGCCTTCTTATCTCCGAAAAGAAAATCGGCAGCTCGTTATTAAATGCAAACAAAACTGCCTTTAGGGAACTGCCAACTACTATTTTGTCGTACTCAAGAATCGTCTATCTCATCTAGTAATTTCTTTATATCCAAGTTCGCGCAGTCTATCTTATTTTTACTTACGTGGTAGTGACTGATGTAGCCAGTAAAATTTCCATACGCAACATTTTGTTCGTAGGTGGTTGAAGTCTCGCCGTCTTCGTTGAGGGGCGCCCCGTATGGGATCCCCGTCGCCTCGTGGACAGCGGTCCAGAGCGCCTTCAGTGCTTCGATTTGTACAGGATAGAAGTCCAGAAACGGGCTTAGTTCGTTGCCGTGCACCTCTGCGTTTTCAACTACCGGTCTTTCTCCGTGGCCGCGGGCTACGTATGTGTCTTGGTATTTGAGATAGTAGGCATTCGTGATCTCAACCCCCACAGAGGGACGATTGGTGCGAGGGCTGCCGGCATGCCATGCTGCGTGCTGCATGTCTAACGTCTGATAGATGGTACCATCGTTGTCAATCATAAAGTGTACAGAG
>Ga0208010_1000976_pt1 | contig 9785 bp, 7 predicted proteins | sample 2_EtaG_FD_184074 | JGI IMG/M metagenome (GOLD analysis project Ga0208010, IMG submission 184074) | Marine viral communities from the Subarctic Pacific Ocean - 2_ETSP_OMZ_AT15125 metaG (SPAdes) (version 2) | ecosystem: Environmental > Aquatic > Marine > Oceanic | place: Pacific Ocean | collected... | reverse complement strand
ACAAGTACTATGTACATGAAATTTCACCTACTAGAAAAGAAGTTAGAGTAGCGAGTTATGATATTGACGATTATAATTATGTAACAAGTTTTGAAAAGTTAGGTTATAGTGAACAAACCTATACTCCAGAGGTTGATAATATTTTTGGCGATGTTAGATTAGCTAATGCTTCAGAAAGTATGGATGTTGGTAAAACTTGGTTGGCTACTTTAAGTGATGATGATAGGGGTTTTGATAAAGATATGATTGGTAGTCAGATAACAATAAAGAATGCATTTATAGTAGGATATAATGAACATATTACTTATGAAAAAACACCCAATCCTGTTTTTACACAAGAAGGTAGAGATGGTAAGACGGAAGAAGACCGTAGAGACCCACTTACAAAGATAAAATTAATGGAAGAAAAAGGTTATGGAACTGGAGAATCGAGAAGGAGTATTGAAACTGAAGGTTCTAATGCTGGTAATACTGAATTTGATTTAACTAAAATACCTCTTGAACCATCTGAATATATAGAAAAGCGGAAATCTCAACCAGGCCGTGATAACAGACTTCGTGGTGGACTTGGTGGTACGAGTTCAGAAGAAGGTGAGGGGTACGGAGCTCCACCCACAACTACGGGCGGTGGAAAACATGGAGGTTTCTAATGCCGAGAGGTAAAGGATATTCAAAAAGGAAAGCTCCGAAGAAAAGTGTTAAACCAGCAAGGTCAACTTCTGCTGGAAGAAAACAAGCTAAACAAGCTTCAACTCCAAAATATGCAGGACAGAGGAAAACGGCCACGACACAAGCTCCAGTTCAACAGACACCGGCAGGTAAAGATACAGTAAAAGTTAGAACAAGTTCACCACCAGCTACTACAGCTCCACCTTCACGTGGAAGAAGGTCTATGGGTGATTCAGCCCCTACCCCACAACCAGAGAATCCATCAATATCATTGGAAGAAGGTGGTGATACAAAACCATATTCACCACCGAAACCACCAACAGTAAGTAGGGGTCAAAATGTAAGAACTTTTGATTCCGATACCGTATCCGATGTTCCCACCCAAAAAGAAGAATATGAACTTGAACAAAAGAGATTAGAAAGGACAAGTGAAGAAAGTTCAACTAAACAATTCGACCCATTAGAAAGAAAAGAGAAAACTGGTGAAAAGGAAATAAGAGACCCAGTACCTGTAGATGAAGCAGAATATATAACAAATGAAATTAAAACTTATGAACCAGTATACAGAGATTTTACAACAACGATTACAGATGTACTTGGTAGAAATAAGATAGTTGTAGAAGATGATTTTGAAACAGAAGGTAAAGAAAGTAAAGTAGTTGATGGTGACTACAAAGGAAATGACCCCAGAAAAAGATTATTTTTTGAAGTAGTTTATAAAGGTATAAAATTAAAAGAACTAAAAACGTTTTTAAATTTTGAAAATAATAGGTTAGCTGTACCTGTTAATGTTACATTGGATAATCGGTCAGTTCGTAAACCACCACATTCTTGGATTTTTAAATTATATAATACAGTACCAGAAGATGTAGAAGAAAAAGATAAGGTTACTATTGTAGAGGAAATCTTACCAAGTATAACAGAAGATGTTTATTTAATTCCATCTGACGAAGAAAATGAAGATGTACTTTTCTTAAGAAGTCCAGATTTTGATGGAAAAAAGTCTTATGGGTTTAATTTAGGTAGGCGAGAAACACAGTACGAAACAAGAGAAGATTTACTTACATCTGACAGTGAAGTAGCTAAAGAATTAGCTGATAGAATTATTAGTCAAAGTATTGATAGTAGTGAATTAAATGTTGATTATTCTTTTTATGACGAGTTTGTAAACTTTAGTTCTGTAGAAAGACGACTAAAGAATTTTAAGTACAAGCTTGGGTTACTTCAAACTTACACAGCAGAGAGTTCATCGTTAGTTAGTATAAGTGGTTCTTCACGAGATAGAGATAAGTGGGATTATAAAATTAAAGACCTTAAAAATAATTTCACAGGATATGAAAAATACTTATACACAAATTTTACTTCATATACATCAGGTTCAGAAACTTTAAGAACAGTTAAAAATAATTCAGCCTGGCCAAAGACAGGTGGTAGTGGTACAATAAGAAATCCGTATGTTAATTACCATACTACTTCTTCTCAAGGGTCAGGATGGTACAATGCTAATAATAAAAGTGCTTCGAATTATGATAGAGAAAATAGAAATCGTTTAGTAAATCTATTACCTGAACATATTAAAGAAGATGCTAATAATGATTATTTTTTAACGTTTATGGATATGATAGGTGAACACTTTGATACATTATGGGCATATACAAAACATTTATCTAAACATCATAGTAGAGAAGAGGGACTCAAAAAAGGATTTTCTAACGATTTAATATTTGATATTGGTAAATCATTGGGATTGGATTTAAAAGATGGTAGGGACTTAATGAATTTACCTAAATATACATTAGGGTTGGAAAATACAGGCTCTGCTTATACTGAAAGGTCAGTAACTCCCGAAAAGCAAATAGCTCAAGAGATACAAAAAAGAATTATAAATAATTTACCTTTCTTTTTAAAAACAAAAGGTACGGTTAGGTCTTTAAAAGGTATAATTAATTGTTATGGTATACCATCTACAATTTTAAGAGTTAGAGAATATGGTGGACCTGATTTACCCGATTCTAATAGAACATCATATCTAATTAAAAAGAAATTTACTAAAGCTATTGATTTTGATAAAGCTCAACACGTCTTAACGACTTGGGTTAATGACTCAAATAGTTCGAGAAAACCAGATACAATTGAATTTAGATTTAAATCAATAACAAGTTCAGACGCTACAATAGTAGAAAGTAAAAATTCAGCGGGAACTTCGTTGTGGGCTATAAGGTTAGCTGATAATAATGCACCCGACAATAAAGGTTATGTAGAGTTTAAACTATCAGGTTCAGCTGGATACAAAAGTGTTTCTTCATCATTACTTCCAGTTTATGATAATGAATTTATGTCAGTAATGTTAACAAGAACTTCAGCAAGTGGCCACGGAGTTCAATTAACAAGTGATGATATAAATCAAAATATTAGATATGACTTAGCAGTTAAAAAATATGATTCTTCAAGAAGTAAAATATACTTAGCTTCTACATCAAGTTTATCTATTAATGGTTCACATCCTTCAGGTAGTAATGTATCTAAATCTTATCACGCAGCTATGACTCAGAGTTCTACTGTGTATATTGGTGGAGCACCATCAACTATACACGGAATACAATTTTCAGGTTCTTTGATGGAGTTTAGATATTGGAATACAGCATTGTCTATGTCAAATTTTGATAATCATGTAGCTTCACCGAAATCTTATGACGGAAACCATGTATCAGCGTCGTGGACTGATTTAGTATTAAGATATTCTTTTGACGATAATAAAAATCATAATTCGGATGGAGATGTTAGAGATACAAGTGCTGACCAATCTTATATACAAACTGGAAGTGCTCAAGGTTTTGCTGATGAAACAAATTACTCTTCTATAGTAGATGAAGAAAAAATGTTTGTACCCAATGTAGGTCCGAATAGGGTTTTAAGTAATAAAATTAGAATTGAAGATAGTGAAGTACCATATGTATCTGGTTCCGATGTTAGAATGTTATTAAAGGATGAAAGTAAAGAAAAGAGTTCTCAAGATTATGCTCCAATTGATTCTAATAAATTAGGAATATATTTCGCTCCTACAGATGTAATAAATGAAGATATTATGAGGTCAGTAGCCAATTTAGATTTTAACCAATATTTGGGTGACCCGAGAGACCAATTCAAAGAACATTATAGAGGACTTAGAGATGTTAGAAATCAATACTGGCAGAAATATAAATCACCAAATAACTTTTTTGCTTATTTAAGACTTATTAAATATTATGACCAGTCGATATTTGACCAGTTTGAAAGATTAACTCCGGCAAGAGCTAATAAACATTTTGGAGTAGTTGTAGAACCAAATATTTTTGAAAGAAGTAAAAATATACTTTATCTTTCACAGTCATTTGAAGATTTATCTTTTAGAACAACAATAGATTTAACACAATACGCAAAAGAGAATATACTGGCTCTAACTGGTTCTGTAAGTGATTTGGAAGGAACAATTTCTGGGTCGGTGGATATATTTAGTAAACCTTCATTGGTTAGATTAAATTCAACAGCATCCAATGCAGATTGGGGTAATACTTATATTACAGCTTCTGTTACTAAAGGAGGACCAGAATATGTATTTGAAGAAGTATTACAACCACAAATTACTGGATCAAGAGTATCCGCTCATAATAAACAATTAGTAAAGTGGTATAGTAGTTCTTTAAGTCAATCAAAAGATTTGTATTACTCTTCATCATATGCTCGTAGTACACATGATACGAGATATGAGGAATTTTCATCTTTAGCTAATTTGTTTTTTGAGGGGTGTAAAAATACAAGAAATACAACTATTGACGGAGCAGATCCAGTAGAGACAACAGATACTAAACCAACAAGGTTGGTGGTACAGGAACCTGGCGTATCCAGATTAAGGACACCATAAAATTAAGAAAGATTATATTTATATATGAGATTCTACAATCAAAAAAGCAAATCATTTTATTTTTATTTGATGTATATTTATAAGAAAATAGGAGATTAAAACATGGGTTATCTCGATAATACAACTCAAACAGTAGATGCGATTTTAACAAAAAAGGGAAGAGAGCTATTAGCTCGTGGAGAAAATGAATTCAAAGTCACTAAATTCGCATTAGGTGATGACGAAATTGATTATTCATTGTGGGATGTAACACATCCTAATGGTACAAGTGCATATGGTTCGGCCATAGAGAATTTACCGTTATTGGAAGCAGTTCCAGATGAAAATCAAATAATGAGATATAAACTGGTAACTTTACCGAAAGATACGGCAAAACTGCCTGTTGTTACATTACCGCAATCTTCTTTTACTTTTACAAGAGCAGGAGTACAACAGGGTATTGTTCCAAATACTGAGAATGGTAGTGATGCAACTGGTGGATATACTATTATCCTACACAATGCTGACGCATGTGATTTATTTGTTGCAGCTGGTGGAGCAGTTGAGAGAACGGGCGGAACTTCGGCAGTATTTCTTAGTGATTCTGAGAGAAAGAGAAGTACAACAGTTATTGGTAAATCTTTTAATCTTGTATCGAGGACTACAACAACTACAATCGCAACACAGATAACTATTATAGGAAATGATACTGGTGGTATAACCACAATTCCTGTTACAGTTAAAGCGAATTCATAAGGAGTTAAAAGATGGCTGAAATTTATACAAGATTTCGTGATGATGAAGATATAATCACGAGTATACAACAAACTATTTCATCAGGAATGTGGTCAGGTGGTACGGGAACATTAAGTAGTTTTTATACTTCGTCTGTACAGAGTGGTAGTACTGGACAATATTATTATGATGTATATAAAACAGATCCCGCTTCAGATAGTGAAGCTGAAATTCAATTTTCTGTAGCTTATGGTCATAAAGGTGGTAGTGGTTCTTTAGGTCAAACAGGTAATTTTCCAAGTAAGGCTATATATTCACAATATCGTAATTTATTGTTAAGTCCTAATGATAATTTTTTCACTTTCACTCCAACAACGGATGTAAGTTCTATTTACGCTATATCATTAACACGAGCTCGTTTACGTGAGAAAATAGATCCAGGTAACTGGGAGTTAAGATTGGCTACAGCTGAATCTTCAGCTACAAGTGGTTCAGGTAAGATTAAACTTATTGATGATAGTGGTGCTACAACCAACCCAACTGTAAGTGAGGGTGGTCGTGTCTTTAATGTAGTTAGTGGTACTATAGCAGGTGGTACTGCAGATACAAATACTACTGCTGCTAATGAAACTTCGCATGGAGCTTATGGTTTGGTATATCCAGATATGGGTCTAATTATTTTGAATGCAAATAAATTAGATGCAGCTATTTCTATGTCAACAGGTACAGCATCAGCTGGAACAGATGCAGATAATGCAGGCAAGATGTTTGATGCTATTGCAACAGGTAGTTATTTTGTAGCAAGACGTGAGGAAAAGTTAAATACTACTCATTTTTTCTGTAGGATAACAAATAAGAAATATAACTTTAGTACCAACCCAACATTTTATACAGCATCTACAGGTGCTATGACAAATCCTTCTTTCTTTAAAGACCCGAAGGTTTATTTAACAACAGTTGGTTTGTATAACGATAATAATGAATTACTTGCTGTCGCTAAGTTGAGTAAACCATTGTTGAAGTCATTTTCAAGAGAGGCGATTATAAAAGTAAAATTGGATTTTTAAAATTCAAAGGGCCCAAAAATGTTTAAGACTATAGAGCCCACAGATGTATCTATAAAACCTTTCAAAGTTTTTAAAAAGTTTAAGGTAACGGATGCTGATAGTGGTAGTGGGGTATTTGGGATTCAAGGCCAATCCAGTAGTGTTTACGCTTTTGAACCAGGTAGTTCACCCTCACATTCTTTTACTACTTCCAATTATCCATATTCAATGTCATTTTATCAATACCCGACGTGGTATCAGGTAAATCATTTATACTATAGAGATTATTTAAATCCGTATTTTTCATTTGGTCCGAATGACACATCAACTCAGAAAATGAAAATACACGAAACTGTAAATGTGATAACTATACCACAAGCTTTATATGGTGAGAAAATAAAACCAAATTCTGTAGAAGTTACAGATGATTCAACAAGTAGAACTTTAGTATTAAAAGATGACGGGAAAGGAAATTTATATGATGAAAGTTTTTCAGCTAGTTTCGCTTCTGATTCACCAGATACTAGTAATAGTGGAAGTGTTGTAGGAAATGTTTTTTATGAACACGGTATTATTACAATTACAGATACTGGTTCTTATAAAAGTGTTGGTTTAGGATTTGGTGGTGATGGGTATAGTGTTGATTTCAGAGGTACACATGAAATTATAGAACATGAATATGTAGCCACAGTATTACCTGGTGAGTTTGGAGCTACTACAAATATAAGTGTATCGGACAGTAGAAGCGGAAGTATTACAGTATTGGAAGGTGCTCCAAGTATGAGTAATTTCTTTCCACCTAGTGATGCACCGACAGGTGAAGGTACAGGGTCTTATAAGTTACTTTATAATGCTACGGAAACTGCACAGAATTTTGTAACACATTCGGACTTTGCACCGTATGTTACTACTGTGGGATTATATGATGATAATAATCAAATGTTAGCTGTTGGTAAATTATCAAGAGCAATCAAAAATGAACCAGAATTGTTACTAAAACTTGTAATTAGATTTGATTTATAGAGATATATATAATATTTATAATTGGAATAAACTATTAAATTAGGAGAAAAACAATGAAGAAATTAATTTCATGTTTTTTAATTTTAGCTTTTACTTTACCTTTAATGGCACAAGAAGTTGAAGTTAAAGAGAAAGATGGTAAAACAGAAGTTACCATTAAGAAACAACACGATAAACGAGATTGGAATCGTGGTGATATGAAACGTAATATGGCACAACGTCAGCAACGACAAAAGATAGCCAAGAAACAAAAGATTCGTCAACTGGTTAGATTGGTAGTTGTTGGTAGCGTAGTTTACTATATTGGATATCATCAAGGTGAGAAACATTTTAAACCAGGTGGTTGGAATAGAAAACATAGGGATAAATAATGAAACTTAGAAACATATTATTGAGTTGTGTATTGGTCATTGGGAGCATGTCCTTGTTGGGGTGCTATACACAACTTGCTGCGTTACATTCACTCAAACCTGAAACAGAAGAAACGGAATGGGGTTACGATAGTTATACATCATATTCATTAGGTACATATTATAGTGACCAACTGTTTTATTCTTATTACGGGTATAGTTCACCATTTGGATATCAGAATAGATATTCAAATATGTATGGTTGGAATTATTACACCAGTCCATATTATAGAAGTTATAATCCATATTATTATATAAATGAAAAGTCTATAAAAAATACAAATACTGTAAGTAATAAAAGAACTTGGACAAGAGAAAATACAAGTACCAATTCTAATTTAGTTATAAGACGAAGTAACAATACTTCGGTAGGGTCAAGTTCATCTTCCAACACAGGTGGGAGTAAAAGTAGTAGTTCTTCAAGTTCTAATTCAGGGGCAAGAGTAACGAGGAGAAATAATTAATGAAGAAATTATTGGTTGGACTGTTGTTATCAACATCTTTTTTATTTGGACAAATAGGGGGAGCATTTCAAAACTTTTTTAAGTATTCGACAGTTTATGCCGGATTCAATTTAGCCTCACCAAAATGGGAAGAAGATAGATATTCACTTTCAATGATTGACCCCGAAACAGGAGAGGAAAATTGGTTAAGTGGTGAATTAAATGTACATAAAGAAGAAAGAGATTTAGACCCGGATTTTGATTTATCGTTTGGAATACGAAAAATAGCACGATTTAATTATGAACCAAAACGGGGTGTTAAAAACGCTGGAGTTGGTGGTGATTGGTATAAAGGTAGTGGTCAAGAAAATCCTAATGAAGCGGCTACAATAGGTAGAGTAAAAGGATTTGAGTATCTCATAAAGTATTCTGAAAATCGTAGGTGGGATGAACAATTTAGATCACAAGAATATTTTCTGAGATATCTTGGTAATTGGTTTATTGCTAAGATAAAATATCAAGATTTAGAAATGGAAGATTTAAGATTTGGCCAAGCCGATTTTAGATTAAGAAAAGAATTTAGTTCTGAAACGGCAAGCTTTAATATTTCATTTGGATTAAGTGGCAGATCACATCCAGTATATGGATTCGCACCCACAATTATCGATACATCTTGGTATTCTTCAGCTTGGTGGGATTTCGCAGAAGATGAATTTGGTGTAGATGATATGTCATATAGTATAGATTTAGATGGAGATGGTGTTCCAGATGGAGAAGGATTTTCAATTTATGATAATTCAACTGGTGAATATGTAGGATTTGTAGGTTATGATTGGAGATGGTTTGATGCGGACGGCGAATTAATGGCAATGACTGATAGAGAATTTTATCAATATCATTTTCCAGGATTGTTAGAAAAGTGGTTTAATCAACAGGTAAAAGATTTAGGAAATCAAAGAGAAATATCAGTATCGCTTGGAATAGATTATTATAAATATACTGATAATCACTGGTTTCATATTTGGGGAAGTATATATCCTTATCATTATGGTATGGATAAATATTCTTTTCATAACGCCATCGCCTTTTCTGAACACGAAGAAGATGGAAATATAACTGCTGATTTTGAATTTTTAGAAGCAGGAACAGAGATTTGGTATGATTATGATATTGGGGCAGTGATTGGATTTAAATTACAAGAAAATTTGGGATTTTATGTAGAAGGAAAATATTTAGATTATTGGGACAGACCAGCATATGATATTAAAGTCGGTTTAAATTATCAGTTTGTAGGGTTTAGTAATTAGGAGAAATAAAATGACTATAAATAAAAGTATGGCTGCTATTATAGTAGCCTTTATAACGGGTCTATCACCTATGGGAGTAATCTTAACTCAAGGGTGGATGGAACAAAGAAAAATGGAGGCAGGTATCATTGATACATCTGTTCTCTTAAATCATTCTCTATTTACTCATGCTGATACGTGGGTTGATTTGATTATTCCGGGGTTACAAGTTTCAGACAATGCTAGAGAATTTTTAACAATTAAATTTGTAGCATTTCAAGAAGCATTAGAAG
>Ga0208010_1000974_pt1 | contig 9795 bp, 13 predicted proteins | sample 2_EtaG_FD_184074 | JGI IMG/M metagenome (GOLD analysis project Ga0208010, IMG submission 184074) | Marine viral communities from the Subarctic Pacific Ocean - 2_ETSP_OMZ_AT15125 metaG (SPAdes) (version 2) | ecosystem: Environmental > Aquatic > Marine > Oceanic | place: Pacific Ocean | collected... | reverse complement strand
GAAATTGAAGAGCCTGAAAAGTTTTGGGGTTCCATAGCGGCTGGCATCTTACCAATTGCTCAATCAACAGGCAGAATTTTAATTAATTTACGAAGCAAACAAGTTATGCAACCCTTGACCTGGGGTGTGATTGGTGGCAAACTTGATAACGATGAAGGAACAAATATAGAAAATGCCGCAAAAAGAGAATTTGAAGAGGAAACTGGTATAAAATTTACGGGCTCTCTTATACCAATATATAAATTTGAATCTGCCGATGGTAATTTTACATATCAAAATTATATTGGGCTTGTAAAGAGCGAATTTACGCCAAAAAAAAATTGGGAATCAGCGGATTTCAAATGGCTTTCGTTCGATCAGGTAGAGGAGCTAACGCCAAAGCATTTTGGTTTAGAAGCCTTATTAGCTGATTCTGCAAGTGTAAAAAAGATTGAAGAAGTAATAAAGCTTAAAACTAAGCCGGCCGCGGCAGCGGAGGCCCCCGCCGACCAGCAATTAAAACTTCCTCTTGGGCAGGCAGATTATCCCAAACAAGCAATGGCCAGCGCGCTACAGCAAGATCCAGAATATCAAAAACTTCAAAAGGCTTATTCTGATAGAGCAAAAAAGGAAGCTGAAGGAGATCCAATAATCAATAAGTGTGATAATTTTACCAAATTGAAATGTAGAAATTTGGGGGAGCTTGTATATTATGAAAAAGCTTGCAAAGGTTCGGAATCTGGGGGCTTTAGGAGTGATCAACGGCGCGCCCAGGAGATACAAGATGAATTATCAGATACAGAAATTAAAGAAGCGTGCGAGGCTTATAAATTTTGCTTTAGCGAATTTAAGAGGCTAATGAACGCCGAAGACATAGATGTACAAGATATAGAAAATGCGCATGATCTATATAATGACATATCTCTTGGAGATGAATGGGAAGATTCTATAAGTAAGCGCCATGAAGAGGATTGCTTGGATTACTGGCGTCAACAGCGCGATCTTCAACAAGAGCCCGACTACCGAGAAATGAAAGAGAAAGAAGAATATCTGCGCATACATAAACAAGGAAAAATTTTAAAAAATCAATTTACTAAATATGCCGATCGTCAGTTTTTAGATTCCTTAGTAACAACTCATACAGCTAACCGCAAACAAGTTATAAAATTATTATCTGTGGCAATAAAACAAAATAATTTAATACGTGATGAAATCAATGCTACGGCAACATTGCCAGGAAATTGGTCTGAAACAGCGTGGTTCCAAGGTTCGCCTGATAAATGGGGGATGATTATTAAAGGAGATATAAATTTATTAGTAAAAGATATGGATGACATTAGAACAGGATATTATGAAAAATACAAAAAACATCTTCCTAAAGACGCGTTTGAAGGAGGCTTTAGAAAAGGCGTAATTAATTTGCCAAAACCAGGATCTGTTATGTATGATGATCTTTTTATTCTTGATAAAGAAGATTGGTCCAAGGCGGCTTCAAAAAAATATACTCCTAGTTCTAACTTTTATGATGACCCATTGCGACAAAATGAAGCTTTAGTATCAAACTTTAAAATACTGGCGATTATTGATTTGATGCCCATGGATACGGAAGAGGGCTGGTGGCAATCTGAGAAGGCGCGAGAAGCTGCAAAACAACGTGAAGCTAATAAACAAAAGGGTTTAAAAACATTAGAAGACTTGTCAATAAAATTAAATATTCCAATTTTATCTAAAGATGAAGCTGTAAAATTATTGAGGGATGAAGAGTGAAACTTTTAATGGAAAATTGGCGCGAATATCAAGAAGGCCCAAAAGCTTTCTATGTTTCAATTGAAGAGGTGATTCCTACAGAAGAACTTGGGCACGGAAAAGATCATGATTGCCCAAGTAAAGAATGTGATGATGTAGTTTCGGAAAAAGAGTCACAAATTATGGCCGGCAAATTTGAGCCAATTTTAGTTTGTAAACAAAAGCCGCTTAATATAGCGAGATTAAAAGATCAAGATAATGGACCCAAGAATCCAATCGAAGAACCCTTTTATTATGTTTTAGATGGACATCACAGACTTGAAGCAGCCAAAAGAATTGGTCTTCGTAAAGTGCCGGTTATTCGTAGCGAGGAGACTAACTAATGAAACGATTAATGGAAAATTGGCGCAAGTTTATAAATGAAATAGAAGAGCCCATCACAACTCTTCGCATTTTCGATTTTGACGAAACGATTGCTCACACAGAATCCGAGACGCGTGTCACAGAACCTAGTGGCAAGTCAGCACCTCCATTAAAAAATCAAAAAGAATTTGAAGATTATATGAATGCCGCGGCGAAACGTGAAGGAATTGATGCTTTTGATCCGATCGATCAATTAATGGAACTTGGATACATAATCGACTTAAGGGACTTTTCTATTGTTAAAGATCCTGTCGAAATTACCACAGTAACAGATATTATGAGAAACTTTCCGCCTGATTCTAAAACATATATAATAACTGCTCGGCGAGGAGACGCTATTGGTCCTATTCTTTCTTATCTCGATCAGATTGGAATCGACTCTAATCAAGTGCGACCAATAGCAACTCAGGGAGAATCCAAAGGCAATACAATTGCAAATATGATGGCACAAAAAATTATGCCTGATGGCAAATCAAATATACATCGTATAGAATATTATGAAGACTCCGAACGCAATATACAGGATGTTTTACAGAAAGTATGTCAGAACGAGAACCTCGATCACATTAAACCAGATGATTTTAAATTAATAATCTACAAAGTAGTCGGAATTGATGGCGATTATCAATTAGAAGAGATTACTTGTTAGTTAAAAGCTATTTATAGTTGGAGGGCTTACTATGCCAAGCGATCAAGGATGGGAAACTTATTCTAAATTAGTGTTGCAACAATTAGAAACTCTTAATACAGGTATTGAGAGCATGCGCGGTGAACTACAGCTTGTAAAAGAACAAATTACAAAGATTAAAGCGAAAGAGGATCGTTTAGAAGAAATAAAAGCATGGAAAGAGAAGATTGATGAGGTAGCTTCTCCTTCTCAAATAAAATATGCGCTCCGAGAATTGGAAAATTTGAAAACATTTAAGACAAAAGCTGTTACAATTTTTGCAGTAGTTCAATTTGCGATGGGTGCTGTTTTGTTTGCTATGAATTTTATTTGACAAATAATTACAAAATGTTATATTATAGATAAGAATTATTATCTTTTAAGAGGGCAGCGCCATTAACACAAAAATAAGCGCTCGTTTTTAAGCTTATTAAATTCTAGTTAGGTTGATGGCTAAAAAAGACGCTAAAACCAAATTAGTTAAACAATTAATAAAACAAATATCAGGAAAAGTTACTGAAAAAGATGAATTAATTCCTGAAGTTGCCATAAAAGGATCGGGAGAAATATGGTGTTATGATCCGGTCAATAAAGCGCACAAAAAGATTTACAAAGGCGTGAAAGCTTACATATTATATGAAAATTATGATCATTACAATAGAACTTTAATTTATACTTTAAATGGAGATATGGTTTGCATAGAACCAGAAGAATTAATACACACAGGATATGATTAATGTTATTTAAATTTGGAACATTTTGGAAAACTATTGCTTTAATTGGCGGTTCGTGGATTTTTTATGGAATATGGGATTTTGAATTTACAATCATTACTCTATTAGCTTTGATTCTCGCGATAAAGTTGTATAATACTCGATGAAATGGCGCGCCAAAAGAAGAAAATTGTTCAACCAATCCGAGAAATTGAAATTATTAACCGGAGAACGAGAAAAAGAAGGAAAATCTATCCCTTTAAAAAAGAAATCATAATTTATAACGAAGAGCTTAATGAATTTCAGCTATTGTCTCACGCTAGCGCTAGTTATGAGGTGAATAGTGAACCAAAAAATGGATGAAAAAGAAATATTTGGACAATTATCGGCCAATACTTTTGATATTGGAGATATTGTTGAATGGTCGACCTGGAATCGTGATATAGATGGCTGGGATTCTCATTATGGAATAGTTATCGAGATAAAAAATGAAATAAAATCAGGTCGATTGGTATCAATTTCTACAGTAAAGCCTGTAAATGACAATTCATTAGAAATTGACTTCTTCACAGCTAGTTTAAAGCTCATTTCAAAGTCAAATAAAGGTAATAACAGCAATGATGTCGATTATTGATCATATTGCCGTACTTGTAGACGACTTAGATGCCGCAGAAGAGTGGTATACCCAAAAATTAGACGGAAAAGTCACTTTTCGGGACTCAAAGTACACAAGAATGAAGGTTTCTAACACAAACATCGCTTTAATCGACAAAAGGCACTATCCGCACCCTCATTTTGGCATTTTAGTCGAAAAAATCGAAGATTTGCCGCTAGAATTGGGTGAAACAGTTTATCATCGTGATGGAACGGTCGGAGTTTATGTAAAAGACCCATTTGGGAACTATTTAGAGTATATTTGGTACTCTGACGAGAAAAAAGAGGTATTTTTAGATGAGTGACGTTCTAAAAGGCTTAATTCAACAGTTTATGCCCTTTGCACAAGAAAAAATGGGCTTTTCGAGGCCTCCGAAGCTGTTTTTGCGCCAAGATCACGAAAATGCGGCCGATCCATTGGGTAAAACGGGCTTTTATGACGTTGAAAAGGAGTCAATTACGCTATATACTACCGGTCGCCATCCAAAGGATATACTGCGTTCTTTAGCTCATGAACTACAACATCACACTCAAAAGTGTAATGGAGAGTTCGATAACATCAAAAATATGGGCGAAGAGGGGTATGCGCAGAATAATCCGCAGTTACGAACCATGGAATTTAAGGCATACATGGCATCAATGTGTGTAAGAGATTTTGAAGATGGTCTTAAGCTACAAAGAGAGACTATTTACTACGAACATTTACAAAAAGGAGATAATGTTTCAATGTCTACAAAAAATTGGAAAAATCAGGAGCTAAAAAGTCTCCTTTCAGAAGCATGGGGGTTCAAGACAGATCTCACCAAGTTAAATGAAAAAGCTCTTGAAGAGTATGCCACGGGCGCGCCAGATCCTGCGCCACTGGTACCAGAAGAAAAGGAATGCGATCCAGCTTCTGAAGATTGTCCCGATAATCCATTAGAACTAGAAGAAATGGGCTGCGGTGATCACGGCGGTGCTCCCGGAGATATGGAAATGATGGTCATGGGCGGCGGAGAAGACGGCGCGCCTGGAATGGAAATGGAGATGCCCGAAGAGGGCGGTATACAAGGATTGGCAGCAAAAGCTATAGAAGCAATTCAAGCTCTAGCTGATGCTGCGGAAGGACAGGGAGGCGATATGATGGATGATGACATGATGGGAGAACGTCGTGGCCGCGGCCGAAAGGGCCCTCATATCCGCGGTCCAGAAGATAATAGACTACGCCCAGAAGGCAAAGAGCTTTTTGAAGTCCACCAGCAAGAATGGAATGCCTACGATTGGTGCATCCACCAGGGTGGCCGGTCAGAAAAGTGCCGAAACGAGACTGGGCTGGACGGCGGCAAGCACTATGATAACCGCAGTTCTGGCGCCTACTCCTCGCGTAGCTCTTCTAGGGGTTCAAGGGGCGCAAAGCATATGGATTCAGGAGCTACTGGCGATACTAGAAGCAGCTATTACTCTCCATTCGAAGAAGGCAAAGATCTTTCCGAAGCACAAGTTCGTACTCTTATTAGAAAAGTACTTAAAGAACTCAATAAAGGAAAGTAACCCATGGGTACACCCGGGCATATGGCCCATCCTTTTGATGTAGAGAGAGTCCAAACTGGGCAAGACCTTATCGACTATATTAATGATGCGGTTGTGCGTCTGCAAAATCAAGAAATCGGAGGAAGTGTTAAGTGGGATGGCATTAACACCAGCTTTAAACTTGTTACAACCCCAGACGGGTCCAAAGATTTTCGAATGGACCGCGGAACAAGCGAAATCTCTTCGGTAATAGGAATGACAACTGCGGATGCTTTTAAAAAGTGGCCTGAAGGCCATGGCATGCCACCTGCAATCAAAAAACTCTTGACTATCTTCAATACCGCTCTTCCTTCAATAGAGTCAGAGCTAAAAGAGTTGGGAATGTGGGATGATTCTACCAAATATTTTAACACAGAATATATTGAAGGAAAATCTAATGTTCAGGAATATGAGGCTAATATTTTAGCAATTCATGGCATAAATCAGTTTTATGAAAAAAAAGCGCAAGCCCATCGAATTCGGAAAGGTACATCTATGGATCGTCCCGGCATGCCGCGTCCGATCGATCCTGTTACCAATAAACCTATCAAAGGAGGTGGTATTGAAATCCCCTATGATCACGAAGCTCTTGCTAGTCTTATAAAAAAAGTACATCCGATTGCACAGAAATATGGTTTTGAAATTTACGGCGATGTGCCGGTAGAATTTGATCCAGAATCAGAATTAAATTTAGAAGAAGTGTTAGATAAACCAGTTGCAATTCAGATCGCACCGGGGACCATTAAGACAGCTTCTCTAAGAGAGTGGCTTCAATCGGTAGCTCATCCAAAAGATAAAAAGATTAAGAAAATAGTTCGTGATAAGAATGGGGCGCCCATCGGCAAAAAAGAAGTGGGGGCCCTAAGTAAAGATATTTATTTGGCTGTACTGCGCAGCGCCGAAGCAGGAGGGATCCCGTTGAGCGATTATCTAGATTCTCCCAACGATATAGGATCCGCAATTGATGGAGGAATATTTTACCACGCCACACGTCTATTAGGCCAAGAGGTTAAAAACGCACTCACAAGTGCGGCCGGAAGCGTGGGAAAACATGAAGGGGTAGTCTTAAGGGGAATGGAAGACTTTTTGGTAAAGCTAACCGGCGATTTTATTGTGCAAGGACTTGCTTCAACACACGGAGCACATGTCCAAGAAAACCTCTCTAACTTTACTATCCAAGTTTCCAAAGACAAACAAGTGACAAAAACCATATCAGAATGGCTTGAAGAGATTAAAAACGCCAACCACACGTACCAGAAGCCCCCTCAGCTGGTTTATAAAGATATTCTGGCTGGTACTCCCATTGTAGAAATTGTAAGCCAGGAAAACGCTGAGAAGACGATTTACAATGCTGTCATTACTTATGTGAATAATTTGCGAGAACACATTGAGGATGAGGGCGAAGATCCGGTGACAGATGAAGAATTTACCGGGCGAACTATTGCGCTTGTTCCAGGTTCGATGAAACCACCTACAGTTGGTCACGTGGGAATGATTAAACGCTATTCAGAATTGGTTGCAACAAGGCCTAATGGTAAAGTATATGTTTTTGTTTCAAAACCAACAGCCGTAGATGATGAAGGTAGGGTGATCAGTGCGCGCGGATTTGCCGGAAGAGAACAGGGTATATCACAAGATGAAGCAATTGAACTTCTAAAGAGCATGTTACCAAAAGATATATTAGCGCCGATCGGTAACGTTGAAATTAAAAAAACCGGGCATGCTTCTCCTATGAGTCCAGTATATGATTTTGTTTCTCCTAAAAATATTAAAGACACCGAACAGGCGCATGCAGGAGATGTTATTATTTTAGGATCTTCGACAAAAGATGAAGATTCTGATCGGTGGAATAATATTATAGATAATCAAGATAAAAGAGTTAGGCCTGGAGTTATAGTTAAAAATATGCCGGTTGATCCAATAACGCATACCTCAAGTGAACATGGATTATCATATCTAAAATATTTAAATTCTGTGGAAGGTGAAGAAATATTAAATTCGCTTCCTACGCTTTTAAAAGCTCGTAAAAAAAATCCCGATTTAGATATTGAAGACATTGATTTAGAAACTATTAGCGCCAGTGATGCTAGATATCTTATGGGCTTCTTGCATAAAGATGCTTCAGGAGCACAACAGGCAGCCGCCAGAAGATTAATAAAAGCTTTTCTTGGTGATGAGTCAGAAGAAATTTTAAAATCTATAGGATATGAATTTGAAGAACCAGAAGAATTAGCCGAAACGTCGACCGCCGGCGCTGTTGGTGGTTTTGCGGGAAATATTGGTACAGTAGAAAGACCTATGCCGGGAAAACGCGGCAAGAAAAGAAAAAAACAACAAGAAATTATCGATACAAGTTTAATTGATGATGTTATGAGACTAATTATGGAAAGAGGCATTTTAAGATGAATCAAGAAGAAGAAGAAGTTCTTAGAGAGAATATAAGACAGTTGATCAAACATGTCAAGCAAAAAAAGTTAACTGAAGAAGAAGAAGTTCGTAACTCATTAAAAACATTAATGAGACTAGAACTTAAACAAATGTTATTAGAGGGTGAGACTCCCGATGCAGATCCTGCGCCAAATAAATCTACCGGAATTAATGTTCTTGAAGATTTGCTTAAAAAGATAATCCCAGTGTTCGGCGCCGACTTTAAGCTAATGACCACAGATAAAGCACAAAGAGATTCTTTTAGAGCACATATTATAAAAGCTCTTGTAGACACTCTTACGCCGGTTCAAGCCGATAAACAATCACCTTTAGCTTTGGCTACCGAGAGTTTAGATGAAGAAATAGAAGTTGAAATTGGCGAAACTGATGAAGATAAATTTATTGATATTAGAACTGATGCTGAGAAGAAAGATGAAGAAGAACCAGCAGATCCCAGAGACGAGTTTGGAAAAGGCTTAGAGGATTCTGATAAAACTGGTAGAAATATGTCCTTCAATACAATGAAAAAAACAACAACTAGTGTAATTGATGCATTTGAGTTGCTTGATAATCCTGATGACCAAGAAATATTTTATGATTACTTAATTGCTAACACAAAACTATATTTTGATAAATTTGAAGATCAATTGGCAACTAGTGTTGAAGAGCCAACCAATCAAGCTTATCAAATGGCTAAAGATGAAGAAAGCGCCGCAACCGAGCTATCGCCTACTCCAGAAGAGCCAAGCTGGCCAGAGCCTGAAAGTGATGGAACAGAAGACATATTTGAAATTGTTTTAGATTAATTTTATAAAATTCACTTGACAAGGTTCTGAAAACCGATTACATTATATGTGTTGGTTATGTGATGGCAAACAAACAAAAGCTTTCAACTACTATCAATAAAAGCATTATAACTAAATTAAGAGATCAAAACAAGTTAAATGATAGTTTATTAATGTTAGTATCTAATCTCACTTTAGAAGACCTTATAGCTATCAAGTTAGAACTTTCATGTGATCTTATTAATAACAGGTTATATGGTTTTGATATTTGGAGGAATTCTAATAAGATTGTTCAGGAAGCAATTCTTAAGTTTGCCATCTCGACAACCAAATCAAAGAAAGATGCAGCAAGATTCTTAGATCTTACCTATGTAGAATTTAAAAAACTTCTCAGAAAATACGAAGTAGAAGATTACTTCAAGGATGTTTGAAATTTTAAATCCGACCGTTTTAACCTAACTAAAGCGTAACATCCTGATGCCTCATAAGGATGTAAAATAATTTGGAGGATAGCGGGTGGGGAGCAAGAGATCCACACTCGGTCGGTATTTTTATCTATAGGAGAAAACATGTGGAAAGTATATAAATGGAATGGTCGCATTATCCAAGGTGATCTAGTTAGTAAACATTCCTCAGAATCTGCGGCTTTAAAGGCCGCTAAGAAAGCAATTGATTTTAAAAAGAAAGTTAAAAAAGAATCAAAAGAAGAAATTGTCATTTGGCTTGACGGTGACGGTGGAGATCCTATGGGAATTATAGTCAAGAAATTAAGAAAAGGGGACGAAAAGGTTTCGACAGGGTAAGAAAGAAGCCGAGTGCAAGTAGGTAAGATACAACCTTAAAAGTTCAAAAA
>Ga0208010_1000972_pt1 | contig 9810 bp, 8 predicted proteins | sample 2_EtaG_FD_184074 | JGI IMG/M metagenome (GOLD analysis project Ga0208010, IMG submission 184074) | Marine viral communities from the Subarctic Pacific Ocean - 2_ETSP_OMZ_AT15125 metaG (SPAdes) (version 2) | ecosystem: Environmental > Aquatic > Marine > Oceanic | place: Pacific Ocean | collected... | reverse complement strand
CTATCCCGACGTCATACGGCGTGACGGCGGGCAGGACGTTCGTCTACCAGCAGGAATACGGCAAGGACGCTGACGGCAGCGCCATGACCGCCTACGTGGAGTCGGCTGACATTGACATTGGTGACGGTGACCAGTTCATGTCCATAAGCCGGTTTATTCCGGATTTCAAGAACCAGTCGGGAGACGTGGACGTAACGATCAAGACGCGTCCCTATCCGACGGGAACGCAGACAAGCCACGGCTCGTATGCCATCACGACAAGCACCACGAAACAGGACACGCGGATCAGGGGACGTCAGGTCGCCCTCCGCGTTGAAAGCGACGAGGCGGGAGACGACTGGCGCTACGGAACGCTGCGCCTGGACATGAAACCGGACGGAATGAGGGGAGCGTAATGGACGAGGAAAAAAAACCAATGAAAGGACATTACCTGATGTATAACCAGGACACCCTCATAAAAGTCGCTCGCATCATCAAGCCCGAAGGGGAACTAACGGACGAGGATCTGGAAAAGGCGAAGGAGTACATTAACAATGTCAAAGATTGATCCACCCATACTACCTCATATACATGATACCGGATTGGGAAACGAACGAAAATCCAGATTTGAGTCTGTAGTTTCTCCTGATAAGTTTAACCAACTGGTTGAGGCTCTTGATCAGACAATCAAGATGCTCAACACCTCCTACACGCCGGAGCAGTTGCGCGAGGAGCAGGAACGCTTCGCGTTTTTCTTAGGACAGTAGATGGCGCACAATTACGTAACAAAAAGATATAACCTGTCAACGACGAACGCGACGACCCTCTACACGGTCCCATCTGAAAAGACGGCTTTTGTCAACAGTTTCAGGTTTGCTGAAACTTCAAACAACGCGACGACCCTTACACTTACAGTCACTGATTCCAGCGGTAATGTGTTCGCCTTATTTACCACTGCGGCAGTGTCAGCGGGGGCGGATGGTGAATCATTTGCCAGAAATTTTATTATGAATGAAGGGGACATCCTTAAGGCCACCGCCGGTGACGCCAATAGACTAACATTGAACTTATCCATTTTGGAGAGGGATCAGGGAGTCAACAACAAGTTCATTGCTAAGCGAAATGATTATACAACAACTAATACGATAACAGTTTACACCGTTCCGACGGCCAAAAAGGCCATACTAAGTTCAATACTGATAGCTAATGATGATGCAAGCAACGCCACGGGCAATACTTATCTAAAATTCAATAATTCCAGCGACACTGCCTTCACTTATGAGTGGGGGTCTTTGGCTGCGCTTGGAGCCATTGAACTCTGCGCTCGCCCTCAAGTGATGGATGAAGGTGATTATTTCACGGTTTCAGCGGGGGCGGCCAACAGGCTCCATTCCAATGTTTCAATACTTGAGATAGGGAACCCAGGATAATGCCAAAGGAACTGAAACAAAAACTGAAGAAACAGGTCAGGAACAAAAACTGGAACAGGGAGCGGAAAAACGCCTACGTTTACGGCACGCTCCGGAAAACCGGGTGGAAACCCCAAAAAGTAATTGCAAAAGGATAGGAAAATGAGTATAACAAAGGACGAAACCGTATTAGCGGGAAAAGGCCGTTCAAAACCGGCCCCGGTCGAGACGAAAACGACCGTTTCTAATGCGCAAACAGGAGAAGAATACGCCGGCGAGAACGAAGCGAAGGCGGACGTCGACAACCCTGCAACAGCCACGACAGCTAACGACATTCGACGCGACGTCGCGATCACAGTCAACAAGCTTGACATATTCGGAGAGGTAAACAGTTAATGCAGGGCCTGGAGTCACTCAGTCAATTCAAGAATTTCGTGTCATCCTTGGGCGGTCTCGGCCGCTACGGGGACACGTACATGATCCACGCGGAGGAAGGCGAGACCGTCGTTCCGATGGAGGTTCTGGACAGGAACCCCGTGTTGAAGAAACGGCTGTTCAAGAGCATGAAGGCGCTCGGCATCGATCCGGGACGCTATATTGTCGGAAACGACCTCAATTCACTCAATCCCGTGACCGGGCAACCGGAGTTCTTTTTGAAATGGGTCGGCAGGCGGCTGAGAAAAGCGGCGGCTGACATTTCCGGATACGCGGCGCCTATCGCAGGTGCGATGTACGGGCCGGCGGCGGGAGCATTAGTCGGTGGCGCGCTTGGACAGTACAAGAGGGAGAACCCGGGCGATCCAAGTCAGTGGCAGCAAATGGCGCTTCGAGGAGGTATATCTGGTTTAGGAACTAACATAGCAAGTGGTCAAGGATTTACTCCATTCGGTGGCATGAGAGGAGTTTATGATGCAGGTGGAAAAACTTGGAATCCTGTAGAATTAGGCAAAAGATTTTTAGAAGATCCAAGTCAAATGCTTCAAACTGGTATTAAAGGTGAAGAAGATAGAAAATGGAACTTTATGGAAAAATATTTCCCAGAAAAAACTAAAGAAAATGTATCTAATAAAGTTATATCAACCGCATCAGATTTAAAATCAAAAGCGGCAGCAGCAGGATTAGATGTAGCAGATGATTCAGTGTTTATAACCCAAGCAAAACAAATTGTAGCCAATGAGACAGGAATTGATTTAGGAAAAATAGCACTGTGGACAATACCATTAACATTTGGATTAGGAAAATTAATAGAAGGAACAACATCAGACGAAGACGTAGGAACAAGAATTGATCCTTACGCACCGCACGGAAAAGATTATGCGTGGGGACCAGCCACTGTAGATTATGGCTATCCCACTGCTTTAGTGGCAGAGGGCGGCATCATGGATCTACAGGGCGGAGGAGAATCAAGAGGACCCGGAACAGGAACAAGCGATTCCATTCCGGCAATGCTGAGCGACGGAGAATTTGTCATGACGGCGGACGCAGTCAGGGGTGCAGGCGGAGGAGACCGTCGCGAAGGCGCAAGAAGAATGTACGAGGCAATGGATAGATTGGAGGCGAGAGCATAATGGCTGAGGGCATAACAACACAACAACAAATATATCCGGATTGGGTAACGGCGCCATCTGAGCAGATGATCAATCAGATGCAGACGATGATGGGTCAACCACTAACAATTCCGGGACAACAGGTAGCGGGATTCACGCCGACACAAACGGCGGCGATGCAGCAGGCCTACGGAGGCATCGGGGCCTACCAGCCTTACCTGCAAGCGGCAGGAACGGGACAGCAGGCGGCGATGGGCGCGATGGGCGCCGGCGTCGGGGCGCTCAGCGGAATGCAATTCGATCCAAGCGGCGTTACGCCGTGGATGGATCAATGGCAAGGTGACGTCACACAAGGGGCTTTAGCGGAAATTGACAGGCAGGCGGCCATGGCACAGAACCAACTGGGCGGACAGGCCGCGCAGGCGGGCGCCTTTGGCGGATCGCGGTTCGGCATCCAGCAATCAGAGCTGGCACGGGGCGCGCAGGACTTGAAATCAAAACGAATCTTTGAGGACATGTCGCGTAACTACCAGCAGGCTGTCGGCGCCATGCAGGCGGCAAACCAGCAGCAACTGCAACAAGGACAGGCCTTCGGGCAGCTCGGACAAGCCACAAGCGGCATCAGCGGCGCGATGGCGGGTCTTGGCGGACAGGCGCAGGCGATGGGACAGTCCGACGTCAATCAACTGATGGGAATCGGCGGAATGCAGCAGCAACTGGAACAGGCCGGAATGACCGCGGGATACCAGAACGCCTTGAACCAGCAAATGGCACCATACAACCAGCTTGGCTGGGGCGCCAACATCATGCAGACACTGGCACCTGGAACGGGACCAACGACACAGACAGTCGCACCGATGCCGACAAGCAACCCTTACGCGCAGGCGGCGGGGCTGACGACCAGTTTCATGGGCGGACTTGGAAGCTTGATAGGTAATTAATGAGCGTACTGAAAAGAAACATGTTCAGAGGCGGGGGCTTCGCGCACCGCGGAACGGGGATCACGTCCGGCTTGACGCCGGTCAGGATGCACGAAGGCGGTGAGCCCGGGCATCTCCATAAAAAGACGATGTCAGAGTTCATGGAAGAGAATAGAGCTTTACTAGAGGATATTTACGGGGAAAGGGAAGCGCCGACAAGTCGATTAAAGGCGGCGTCACCCGCCTTACTGGCTTTAGGAGCAGCACTTCTGTCCGGTAAATCCTATCAGGGAGGACTGGGCGGCGGCCTGGAGATCGCGGGTGAAGCCTTGAAGGAGGCGACGCCTTATTTCGCGGACGCCATAAAAGAGCGACGCGCGGAAAAAAACGCGGCCAGAAAAGAGGAACTGTCAATGAACCTTACGGCGCTGGAGATGGCGCGTGAGGACGCGGCGGCGCAGGCGGCGAAATACAAGCCGTTTGAATTCGCTGATTCCCTTGTACGGTTAAATCCTGACACAGGTGATTATGACACTGTCATGAGCAAACCATCAAAGCTGATGGAAGTCTATAACACTGATTCAGGACTGAAGGAATTTATTTCCGAGAACCTAGTACGGGCGGATCAAGAGGCATCAGCCCTGGATCCCAACCGATCAACAAAATACCTGGTCGAAGGTCCGGTGACGGACATCGAGGAGGCCTATGACAACACTTTAAAGAAATGGACTTTTGTTTCAAAAAAAGCGCTGGCGGATGAACTGCAAAAAGCGGCGGCGGATCCTGATTATGAACCTCGCTACACGCCGAAAGGACCGGATAACACGTACAAGGAAGTATTTGACGCTGACAATGACCGAAACGTATTCATCCTGGAATCAGATCTTACAACGGCCATTCAATCAAACAGCGGCCGGTACCAGCCTAAAAAAGACGGACTCGACACTTTCAAGGAAGTATTTTCAAAATCACTTGGCGCGAATGTATACGTTACGCAAGGTGATTTGGCTACCGATGCACAATTAGGTGACGAGCGTGACTTCGGCGTACCGAAACAGGAACCAACATATACAACGTACTGGGATCCGACTGTAGAGGCAAACGTGCTGGCGACAGCCGAGATGGTGACGGATCGACTGAAGGACAAGGAACCTAACAATGACTACAAACCGAAAGAGCCACAATACAAGGACACGCTGGTCACGCTGTGGAACATAAAAGAAGAAAGAAACATGCTGACCTCGCAGGACTTTGCATTGAATAATAAGGAATTGTTTGAGCCGGAGCATAAAGATGATCCAACAAAAGCGGCGATTGATCATTCATTTGAGCCAGGAAAACTAGTCTTTGTGACAAATAAAGCGATCGCGAGCAGTCCTACCAGATATACTCCTGCTATTTTAGGACAGAACATAACCATTGATCCCGATGGAAATGTGACATTAAAATCTTCATTGATCGGCGAGGCAACTGATGCATCAGCAAAACAAAAAGACTCTTATATAATTCTGGAAGATCTGGCACTTCGTTCCGCAGATTTAAAAACGATGATAGAGGACGCTCCAGAATGGGTTTTTGGTGTTTCTGGTGCCCTTGTTGATTTTAGCAACAAGTACTTAGTGCAAGTTGGAGTGCCATTCAGTGAAACAGCGTCAACCATACGAAATGAAGTGAATCAACTCGGTCAAACAATTCTCCGTTCCATTAGTGGTGACTCACGATTCACCAACGAGGACAGGGAATATATCATGGAAATTACAGGTAAAGCCGCAATGGATAAGATGCAATCCTATGAAGAAGTATTTAATAATGTCACGCAAACACAAATTCTCATGGAAGAAAAATTAGGAGAAGCGGCTGGCACAATGGGCGTTAAGCCATCTTGGGATATGGATCAAGAAGATTTATATGCAGCTTATAATAATTATAGAATAGATAATGGAATTAAAGCTTATGATGCTGCCGGAAATGAAATTGAACTTGTAAGACGAAACGACTTGCCTGCGTTTAACATTGCGCAGATGAAAAGACGACTAAAGGCATATTTCTATGACGAATATTTAAAACATTACAACCCGGATGGGAGCAATAAAAAATAATGGTAGACAGCATAACAGGCAACGTAAGCAGATCAAGTTTATTTGCTCAGTCTCCGGCAACCGTTGATGATGAGAAAAAGAAAATAGTTGCACCTGCAACTGGAATAAAACCTGCGGGCACGACACCGGAGGATTCTTTCATTAGGGCAATGGAGGCGGCGGAAGCGGGCAAGGATGTAACGGTAACGGGAAAAGGTCCTGCTCATAAAGATCCATTCATCAGCGCCATTGACAGCGGCGCCATTGATTTAGACGAACTTGATCATCAATACAGCGGCAAAGACATGTCACTCATGGGCAAGTTTGATCGTTTAAAATATTTACGAGCGCTTAAAAGAGACGGGCGCATATCCAATACACGATACATCAGTTTAAAACAAAAAGTTGGATTCAGTTTTGAGGAAGCGGCCTTATTGGAATCGGAAGCAACAGGACGGTCTGTTGACCCGGATGAAATAAAATCAGATCCTGTTCTTATGAACAAATATGGCTTCGTGGAACTTGATCCGGGACTGGCGGACACAATTGAAGAACTACAGCGAGCAGGCGTGGACGTGACAGCGGGCGCACCTCCCAGTATCCGTAGAGAAGTGGGACGGCAATTTGGTGAGGAAGCAAAATTAAACGCGCTGAATGAATTAAGGGAACAAGGACAAATACTTCATTATGAACCTTCCAAGCTTGGAATGATCATAACGGTGCCAACAATAAATGGTCCTCAAAAAATATTACTGGATGAACTCGGCATGAGCGGAAAAGATTTTCTTGACATGATCAGTGAAGTGCCGGGCGTTGCTCTTAATGTAGCAGCTACTGCTGGCGCAATAATAGCATCACCTGCATTATTAACAGGATTTGCAGTTCCAGGATTAGCGATGGGCACGCTGATGGCCATATCCGGCGCATCGTATTTTGTGGGTGCATCGGCGAGTGATATAGTTAATCGTTATTTTACGGAAAATCAGCTTTATGCCGTTAACCAAATAGTCAAGGATAGAGGCGTAGAGGCGGGCATTGCCGCTTTAATAGACGGTCTGCTGTTACAGGGCGTTAAATTCATAAGAGGAGTGGGACAAAAAACAATTGGGCCCGTAGCTGGATCCGGTGACCTGGCAGTTAAGAATTATTTAAAAAGCATTGCAAAAGGAAAACAAGTTATTCAATATGATCAACAAGGAAATATCATATTCAATAAGGATGGTTCACCTAAATTAGGTGATTTGCAATTAACACCAGGACTTGCAACACAGTCCCCAACCATTCAGCGTATTGAAGGCATTGCCGAAAAGATACCTGGAAGCGCGGATGTATTGGAAGCGCAAAAAAATATCATACAAAAGCAATTAACAGAAATAGAGATGCGCGCCAAAGGGGTTCAACCGGAAATTGTAGAAGAAACAGTCGCTGGGGAAACATATAAAAAAGTCATGTACCCAGGCGCTGAAAAATTAGGGACATCGGCCGAAGTAGGCGAGGAAGTATCAGAATATGTAAGTCGTCAATTGGCAAAGGATGAAGCCATCATACAATCACAGCGTTCCTCAATTAACGTAGAGGCGGATGCGGCCATTGACAAGGTTGCCGCTAATTTATCGTCAACAGGAGAGAAAGTTGTAAAGACAAAACAGGCAGGTGAAATTGTCATGGACGGTGTCACTAAATCACGAAACAAATATGTCGAGGAATTTGACAAGTTCAACGCAGCTCTAAGGGAATCAAAAAATTACAAGGGCGACATGGTTATTGATTCTTCCGACATTAATAAGCTGGCTCAAAAATTAGAAACAGAATTTCCAACCAAGGATAAGACCATTGTTGCAACAAAACCGCCATGGCGAGACACTGTAGTATCGGAACCAATACTCCCGAAACAGCTCACAAGCTCTCTCATGGATGACTTGAAAAATGTGAACAACATGGGCATTGACCAAGCGATAAAGTTCAAAGGCATCTTACGTGAATCCTTGTCAAGTGAAAGTATTCCGACTGAAGCGGATCGTTTAATCACCAGCATCATCAGAGCACTGGATGAAAAAATAGGAACGGCGATCAAAAGTCAGGGAAAAGACGTGCAAAAAGCATATAACAAGATGTTGAAATTTGAAGCGGATAATGCTGCTATGTTTGATATTCCAATCATTAAAAAAGTATTGAACGGCACAATCGAGCCTGAAAACGCCATCGTCCCCGCGATCATGCAGGGGGATGCCGCAACGCTTCGCGCATTCGAGGCCGTGCTGGGTAAGAACAGCGCTGCCCTTGCCGATGCAAAATCAGCGGCGTTTAATGAAATGATCCGAAAATCACGAAGCTCCCTGGGTGAAAATTATACAAGTCCGAATGCTCTATGGGATCAAATCGTAAATCTTCCGGAAACTTCTCAAAAATTTCTATTAGGCAAGGACTATAAAAAAGTTAAAAATTTATTGGATGTCTTGGCTGTCGAGCGCGGAATCGTTGATATTACGCAATTATCCAACATGAGTGGAAGCATGGCCAATAAGTTGCAAAAAGTTATCGCCATGGAAAGAGCGGCGGAGAAAAATTGGAAAAATAAATTTCTAAAGCCATTTTTAAAAGATAAAATTGATGAAACAGCAATGAATGTCGCTGATTTCACCAAGTATTTTTTAAAAACTGCAAATCCACCTGATATTACAAATATCATGAATAAATTTTCTCCTAAACTAAGGGAGAAAATACAAAAACGTGTTATACAGGAAATTCTGGAATCAGGTAGAACAGCCGATCCCGATCTCATCTTAAAGGAGTTCGCGACAGGACAGACACCTCCCCATCCGGCCTTGTACAAGGCGTTATTTAACATTGGTGGTGGAGATGAACCACTAGCAAGAAAAAAATTAGTTACAATTCTAGGAAAAGAAATAGTTGATTTATTGGAAGACGCAGCAGGCATCAAGGCGGCGCAGCGTGTAACACAAGATGTCGCCAGATCTGCCGGCGGACTGATATCCGGCAGCATTGTCAATCAATTGACGAATTTAAAGTTTGGTAATATGATGACAGTTATTAAATACCGCATTGTGGCTAAAATTTTATCATCCCCCACCGGACGGGCGTGGCTGACAAGCCAAAAGAAAATACCGGCCATTGGGCCAAAGACAGCGGGAGGAGCTGTAGCATCAAAAGAAATTATGGATCTTGTTTCAGAAGAATTTGAAAATGAACCGGAACTTAAGAAGGTGGCCATCAACGAGCTGGAGAGAATCAATGCGGAATACTTCGAGCGCCTGGAGGAAGATAAGAAATACAATCAACGAAGTAAACAAACAATCGAGGGCACGCAGGAGCGTCAGTTTCAGCGAACGGAGCCGGTAAACGTGCCGACTTCCGCTGTGCAGCCGGCAGAGGTGACGAGGAACGCCGGAGTCAATGAAGCATCCAGGCTGGCGACCGCATTCAATCCGGCGGGAATGATGCCTGCGCCAACGGCAGGAGCCATTAATCCAAACACCATGGCCAGGGGACAGCAATTATTTAACAAACCGGGCGAGATCACGTTCGCCAATCAAGGAGGAATCATGAGCACGAACAAGGCATTCCAGAGGGTGGCGTAATGGGAACTGTAAGTGTAGGCGGAAAAACAGTTCAAACTGATACCCAACCCTACACACCGCACGGCACAGGAGCAATGGCTCAATCAGTATGGGGCGGCGGTAGTGGACCTCCGGGTGGAGGAAGTCAAACCGCGGCGGCTGGCGCGGCTTATGAAGAGGCGCAGGAACAAGGAATTCAAGACCTGTACATGGCTCAAGCGATGCAGGAAGCTGACATGACTCCGACACCAGGCGGAGTTTATGATCAAGCGCTGCAACAGGCGGCAGCGGCTCAAGAG
>Ga0208010_1000967_pt1 | contig 9827 bp, 23 predicted proteins | sample 2_EtaG_FD_184074 | JGI IMG/M metagenome (GOLD analysis project Ga0208010, IMG submission 184074) | Marine viral communities from the Subarctic Pacific Ocean - 2_ETSP_OMZ_AT15125 metaG (SPAdes) (version 2) | ecosystem: Environmental > Aquatic > Marine > Oceanic | place: Pacific Ocean | collected... | reverse complement strand
TGCTTTGTCATAACTGATATCAAATGCATTCATGTAAGCGTATACTACACAATCATTCGTTTCGTCTTTATACTTCTTATCGGTTTTCTTTAAAGCTTTTGTATTGTCAATAAATCTTAAATCTGTCTTTTTCATATCTCTTATTTTTTTAATTTAACATTACCTATATTCTCAGCTAAGCTTTTAAGTGCTTCGTCTTCAGTCATTTTAAACCGTGCCATTAAGAAGTCCTACTAACTCCTGACCTTTTAATTCTTTTTCATTTTTCATATCTCTTAATTTTTAATTATACTATAAATATAAGACCTTTTTTTCGTAAGTCCTAATTTTTTACCAGAAAGTTTTAAAGAAAAAAAGGAGCCGTTTCCGACTCCTCAAACCTAAGAGACATGGTTTATAAATTAATAATTTGCTCGGCTACCATTGTGGTTGGGTCTTTGAATCCCATTGCACATATCCTTGCCGCTTTGATAAAGCTTCTGAGGTTAATCTCAACACCACTATACTTTTCATGTAACTCTTTCATTATTTCTAATGCCTGCTTCTTTGCTGTCTCTGGAATCCTAGTTTCCATTTTTTCCATTAACTGCTCTATCCGGATAAACATTTGTTCCTGCGTCATTGTGATGTCTGACACAAAGGACCGGCTTTTAACTGCTTCGTCTAATGTCGATTGGCTTAGGTTGGATATAAAGATTATCTTTCCTGTAAATTCAAAGTGTCTAGGTACTGGGTCGCCATATGTGTCTTTAAGCGGTTTAGTACTTATATAAGATATCCTGCGTGTGTCATAACTATCCAATGCCGCTTTTAATAAATTCACAGCATCTGCATCTTTAAACACGCTATCACAATCATCCAATACTATAATCTTATTTTCATTCTCATATAGCGTCACAAACAATCCCGCTGCGGTAGCCCTTCCTTTGAAATGAACAAATTCTTTTGCTTCAGTCAATCCCATATCAGCTAATGTTTTCTTTACCAAATAAGTCTTACCTAAGCCCGCTCCTCCGGTTACCACTAAGGATGGCTGAATACCTCTTCCTACCATTTTAGTAAGCCTTTCCAAATTGTCAAACATATCTTTAGGGTCTCGTTTTTCAACTACTGTCATAAAGGATAACTTTGGATCTGGCATATTATCTGGCACCTTACCTACCACAGATCCCGGTAATCTTGTAACCCTCCCGTTAATTGGATCGACAGCTAACACTTGATCATTTTTCTCTGCATTTTGGATTTGGATATATCTTATCAATCCCTCAGGAGCTATACTCCCAGTAGCTACATTCCTTGCTACTAATTTGCCGTTTAACCTGGCCGGTTCAAATATATTATTCATGTCTCTAATTTTTAATAATACTTAAATATAAGGTAAAAAATGATAGGATCCTAATCTTTTACCAGAAAAGTTTAAACTTTTTTACCAGCCTAATTCATCTTTAGCTTCGCTCGGAAGATATCCTATCTGATGTCCTTCCTCTAAGTATATTATTTCACCGTCATCCGTTTTCACCGGCACTGCATCAGTAATGCTATACTCAAAGGGCCAATTGGGTTGGGATGCAAATCGTACTTCCATATCTCCATCATAGTACTCTAATACTTCTTTTAATTCATCTACTGTCATAACTCTATTTTTTTATCTGCTTTCAGGATTTATTATTGCTCTTATTAAAAAGATACTTACTAATCCTAAACAAACTAATTCAACATATATTTCTGGGTCCATACCTCTATTTTTTAATTTATATAAATATAAGACCTTTTTTTCAAATAACCTAATCTTTTACAGGTATTGTTCTAATAACTTTATTCCCGACATCTTCTTCAATCCTAGCTCGGCTTGGCGAACTAATTGTCTCGCTCGCTCACCTGTTACTGATAACTCTATTGCTATCTGCTCCATTGGTTTAGGATAGTCATATCCAATACCATAAAACATTTCAATTGCCGCTTTCTGTTTTGGCTTTAACAATTCCAATGCTCTTGTCAGGTCATATTTCAAATCATCTAATGCACTCTGCGGAGTCTCCTTTTCAGCCGGAAGATATCTATCCGCATATGTTTCCGAATCCTCTCCTTCACCTATTTTCATCCCGGTGCTGATAGTCGAATAGTCTTTGCCTTCTGTCATTGTTTTATGAGATGGAATCCTTACTGTTCTTCCGGTATCATTTAATGCCTTCTGTAATTCTGCTCTGACATACCATACTGCGAAGCTAATAAACTTTACACCTCTACTAGGATCGAATCTCTTAACGGCTTCGAATAATCCTAAGTTACCATATCCAATCAAGTCTTCCAGCTCTACGCCCATTCCTTGATATTGCTTAGCAACCTGTACCACAAAGCGAAGATTAGATTCAACTAACATGTTTTGTGCTTCCTTATCTCCAGCCAATGCCTTTAAAGCCAAAGCCTTTTCTGTATACTTATCCAATAATGGAGCCTTCTTTATCTCATTCAGATAAAGCTTGGTGCTGTCAACATCTGAGAAGACAGCTCCGGTGGTTACAAATATCTTACCCATTATATAATTCTATTAAAGCTCTGGGAGAAAATCTTACCTCTTCAATCTCTTCGATTTTTTTCTTTTTCTTTTTACTTCTTGCAATACACTGTGCTACTGCGGACGTCTTACTAGATGACTTTGCATCTCTTCGGAATTTGCTGATAACTGCGTCTTGTCTATCATAACCGTATTTCTTATTTTTACTCATTTTTTAAATTTTTAATTATACTTAAATATACCACCTTTTTTTCGTAAGTCCTAATTTTTTTGCTACTTTGTTTCAACTTTTTTATTATTTTCTGGAATCAATCCAATTTTTAAAATAGTTAACTATTGGTGCGGGGTAAGTATCTAATGCTAACAACTCTCCATTTGCTACAAGGAAGGTATATACATGATAATTCATTGCCCAACACTTTTCTCGGAAATTTTTCGAATACTCTTGTAAATTTTTCATATCTCTTAATTTTTAATTATACTTAAATATAAGACCTTTTTTTCAAATAACCTAATCTTTTGGGAACTTTCTTTTGTGCTTATCTTTCCGAGTATACTTCTTCTTGTTCCGATGTACACTAGGTTTCATTGCATCATATATTTCCTTCATGGAGGCTATTATATTCTTCATCTTCTTCAATTTAATCTATACTTTTCCTTAATTCCAAAATCATCCAATACTTGTAATCTTCTTTGCAATTGTACCATACAATCTAAGAAATCGGTATCAAACATTAAACCCGTTTCCACAGTATCATAAAATGCCATAATGCCATTAACTGTATTATCAGCGTCGGCTTCCGCAGAAATGTATGCTAAATAATATACAGGTGGATTAATATAATCGTGTCTGTATTCTAGTTCATATAAGTCTTGCAGCATATTATCAAATGCCTCAAATGTCATAACTAATTTTTCTGGCTTCTTCATATATCTTATTTTAAATGCAGATAAATAATCCGCAATATATAACTTGATAACAAAGTATTGTTGCTAAAGTTGCAAACCCTGCTAATATTGTGACGAATACGCCAATTTCAATTTTTCTCTTTTTCATATCTCTAATTTTTAATATTACTTAAATATAAGACCTTTTTCTCGTAAGTCCTAATCTTTTAGCAAAAAAGTTTGCTGACTATTTAAAGCCAACAAACCCCTCTTCTAATTCTATATCCAATTCTTCTACTATTTCATTTAGTCGGTAATAAGGTGCATTTTCAAGATCGTCGATTACGTCCTCTTCAACATCTTTTACAGTGTATCCCGATCCATAACCTATAACCGTTACAGCTTTTTGGATATCTCGCAAATGCTGATTGGCATTATACTCCCATTCACTTTCACTAAAACCTCCTTTTTCTAATTCTCTTTCTTCAATCTCTTTATATGCCTTAGCCCACCTTTCCCAAACTTCATCTCTTACTTCCGTTGAAACCTTATCATTATGAGCATACATTTCTTTGCTCCAAGGCTTTGTAATCTCAATTCCGTGCTGGAATACTTTTTCTTTTTTCTTTTTCATATCTCTTAATTTTTAATAATACTTAAATATAAGACCTTTTTTGTTAGGATCCTAATTTTTTACCAATTATTTTTTAATTATCTGGATTTAATTTTTTCAATTTTAGAGGTTCCTGAATTTATCATCTCAAAAACTTTATTCCAATTGCCCTCATCAGCAATCCATTCAATATCATCTTTTCCATGATGAATTTGCCAATTGGAATAAGCCCAACCATGGGTGAAAATTTTAAAATCTCCAGCTTCATTTTTCTTAATAGTCCACCTGTATCTGTTATCACAGGTACAACTTACCAAGTCTATTTTAATTTCTCTGGCATTTTCTTTTACCTCTAACTTTGGAGGATTTTTTAATAATTCTCTGTATTTTGACATATCTCTTAATTTTTAATATTACTTAAATATAAGACCTTTTTTGTTAGGATCCTAATTTTTTACCAACTTTGTTTAAACTTTTTTACCAAAATTTAACTTTATTATAAACTTCCTCAAATGAATCAGCCATGCCCTGCTTTAAAGGTTCCATATAATTTCCCTGCATAAAATTTGCAGTTGTCTTATACATATTACCCATTAGCTGCATTAATATTTTGCCATTATATACAAAATAAACAGCATTGTCTGATTTATAAATTCCATTTTCCATATCTCTTAATTTTTAATATTACTTAAATATAAGACCTTTTTTGTTAGGATCCTAATTTTTTACCAATTATTTTTAAAAAAGTTATTCACAATTAATATCCCAATTGCCAACCTGAGCCACAACCATAATTAACAACATATATATCTTCATTCTCAAATTCAAATTGCACATATACTCCACATATTTTAATAATAGTTTTATCATCAGCTGTATCATATGTTAATATATAATTGTCATAATTAAATACCTGATACAAATTCTCAACAGGCATTCCCGTTTCAGATTCTAATGCCTCAGCATAAATGTCACATATTTCCTCATCTGAATAATGCAATCTGACAGGTTCTTTTTTACTAATTTTCATATCTCTTAATTTTTAAATTTATATAAATATAAGACCTTTTAAGTTAGGATCCTAATTTTTTACCAATTATTTTTAAATTATTTTTTACCATAATTAAAATTGTATTAAATCAATAACCATTTCTCCCGTACCAATTCCATTTTTAGTAATTTCATAATTCGGATCCATCCCGGAGCTAATCACATCATCAACTAGCTCATAAACATACCCAAACATTTTATCATAATACTCACAATCTAAACTATACATATCTCTTATTTTTAAAATTATACTTAAATATAAGGTAAATAAATGTAGGATCCTAATTATTTACACACTTTTTTAAACTTTATTTTAATTCAACACAATCAAAATATATATCTTCAGCCAATAATAAGCCAAAACTGCCAAAACTGCTATATATATCATCATCTATTAATCCTAATAAAAATTCATCATCTACTTCTCTATCCCAATTATCACCACTTTCAATCCATTCTACCAAATCTCTATCATCATAACATAATTCGCTAAATTCGCTTCTAACTTTTTTCAATAAGTCTAACTTATTTTCAGCCAACATTTCTATAACGTCATATTCCTCAATGCCTCCACCAAAAGCATAACCATATTCCACTTTAAATTTTCTCATATCTTTTTTTTTAAATTATTAATATTACTTAAATATAAGGTAAATAAATGTAGGATCCTAATTATTTACACACTTTTTTTAAATGTTTTTACTAAACAATAGTAACTTAATAATAAATGGAAACACCTTGCTCTTCCTTTTTCGTCTAACTGACTATAATTAATTCCAAATTCCTGGTGTGATACTTTATTAAGATCTTTTTTTACATTACTCATATTATATATTTTTTAATTATTAATACTTAAATATAAGCAAAAAAGGGCAATTAAACAAATAATTACCCACTTTTTTTTAAATTAATTTAATAACTCACATTCTAATAAAATTGCCTCATTTAAATTTACATCAAATTTATTTTTACACATATTATCAATTGCATAGTCATAATCGTCATAATAACTATAATCAGCCGTCTTAAAGCCATTTAAGTCGTCATTCTCAATATAAATATTTTTTAATAATTTTAATTTCCTAACTTCGTCTATTAAGTCATATTCATTTTTTGCGTCATATATACTACTATATATTATTACATCGTCTAAACAATTAATTACATCTACTTTAAATTTTCTCATATTATATATTTTTTAATTATTAATACTTAAATATACCACCTTTTTTTCAATTTTCCTAATTATTTACACACTTTTTTTAAACTATTTTTATTCATAATATTCAGACCGGACAGTAAAAATGGGACACATTTCTGTGCCCCAATCCTACTAGGTGTTATATAATATAGTCCCGATGATGGACTCGCAAGTCTGACATTCAGAGCGGTTGCTATATATATTGTTTCTAGTTTTACTTTTAGTTATAACCTACAAACCCTACTGTTAAAGGTAGGTTTAACTCCTGGTGAAGCTTATCCAATTGCCAATATCTTAGATCAGCTACGGTTTCCTTTGTAAGTGTATCTTCGGATCTGATAGCAGTTCCGTTAACAAATACTGGTCCGTTGTCAATCATTTCATTGAGAATTGTTTGAGCTTCATTTTTTACTTGGTCGTTGTGAGAATACATCTCGTTACTCCATGGTCTTGTTAATTCAACTCCGTACTGGAATTCTGGTGTTTTTTTAGTTGTTGCCATTTGGTCTTTCTTTTTTGGTTAATAATAACTTCTAACTTATACTATAATATAATAAATCTATATCTAAAATCCAAATCTAAAACTAAATATTATTCTAAAAATAAATGTGTCATATCATTCTAAAAATAAAGTGGGCCACTTATGGCAGGCAAGAGATATGAAAACTAACCTGCTCAGACGGGAGACCTGTCTCCAAGGCCCACTTATAATGTCTGACAGAATATTCAGAGGTTTTGCTATTGTATCTTCCTACTTATCTGCAGGTGCAATTGAACTACGCCCTTCTGTCATGGGTATACGCATTTATACTTTTTGTATTTTTAATCTAACACCAAAATGTTTTTCCAATTGGTCTAGCCTAATTTCATTTTCAAATCTACTTATAATACTTCTTAGTATTCGGTATTCAAAAGAATCTTTTGTAAATGATTCGATTTGCTCCGGAAGTAAACTATATTTTAATGCTCCAAATATCTCTGCTACTATGTAATCTGCACCTTTTTCCATATCTCTTAATTTTTAATTATTATACTATTAATATAAGAATAATATTTCAATTATCCTAATTTTTTATTATCTTTTTCTGGTTTATATTCCGGATTGGGTTTATTTTCTGAATTTAATACAAAATGCATTATAGTATCTACCACATCATTATAATATTTATATTCTTCGTTACTAAATTGATAATGTGCATATCCCGGCCCATGTAACATAAAAGTTTCTAATTTCTCGACAACCGTATATGATCCTGGTACATGTTCTACTATAAACTCTAACATACTTTGATAGTAACTATCTATATATTTTTCGCCTTCTACTTCTTCACATTCAACTCCACTCCCACAACAATCATTACACTCTTCGTCATGGTCTACCTCACCGGTTCCATTGCAATTATAACAACCCCACTCCTCTTCTTCCCAATCACAATCAACAGCATTACAATTCCCATTATTACAATATTCATAATATAGTCTTCCTGACACCCTAACTAATTCTCCGTGCACGGTTTCTGCATCACCTTGTGCTGGAACTAATTTATCGAATAGTTTATCATGTTCTTTTTGGTATGCTCCATTGTCATCCCAATACGTGTTACCCGCCGGCGTATTTCTTTTTTCCATATCTCTTAATTTTTAATTATACACTAATATAAGAATAATAATTCAATTATCCTAATCTTTTATGATAATAATTCCGGCTTATTAACATATTTTGAGTCTAGCCAAAATTCATCGTTAGTCGATTGTAAATCTCTAACATATACTTTTTTGTTGAAATTATCTATTCTTAATACCTCAAATGTATCATTATTAGTATCTGTTAATATATCTCCTTTTTTTAATTTTGAAAAAGGATTATGTTTTCTTTTATATTTTTCCATATCTTTATTAATCAATTTAATCTCCTCATTTCCTATGGAAACAATTTGTCCATTATTAATATTTTTATACATCTTCTTACCCAAGAACACTTGCCCGGTGGGAACATATGTCCCGGTGGATATTAATGTGTCCTGATATCTAACTGTCATTTTTACTTCTATCATATCTCTTTTTTAAATTATTAATATACTTAAATATAAGAAAAAAATCAACACGAGTCAACCTTTTCCACAACTTTTTTTAAATTATTTATTAACCTCTCAGCTTTTGGATTTAATAATCCTTCCTTAGGGTTATTTACATAGTCATTTACCATGTCTGCTATTTTTTGAAATGCTTCTTTATCAGTCATATCTCTTAATTTAATGTTTTTGCAAATAATATTATGTCACTTTTTAAAAACTGTTCGTCTAGGAATTCAGAATCAAATCCCTGATCCTCCCACTCATCCAGATACTCATCCAGATCTGGTAAATTCTCGATTTCCGGATCTGCATACTTATCTACTAATTTTTGATAATTTAATTGCTCTGCTAATTTTTTAAATTTATTTCTCATATCTCTTAATTTTATTATTTCTTAAATATAAGCAAAAAATCAACACGAGTCAACCTTTTTGCTAATTATTTTTAAACTTTTTTATCTAGACATCCGCTTACCCATTAAAAACTTTTCCATATCCGCTGGGTCAAATTCTAGATCTCCATTGTCTTTAACCCACTGTTCTAGAGCAGGTACTATGTTAATAATATTATTATAATTAGGTACAGCGGGTACTTTTTTTAATGAAATCTTAAGTTCTGCGATTAAATCTGTAATCATATAATGTCCTTTTTTCATATCTTTAAATTTTAATATACTATAAATATAAGACCTTTTTTTCGTAAATCCTAATCTTTTAGCAAATTTATTTTTCAGAGCTTAATATTTCGTATAACAATTCTTCGACTCTGCTCGGATCTCTAACTGTTTCTATATCATGGCCGTTCCATTCAATTTCTATGTACATGTCACTTTCTTTAAAGATCCTATTCTCATGATCGAAGAATTCATCGGTTACAATTCTATATACCGTACCGGTGCTCGTATCTTCATATATTTCGACCGTACGATCAACTTTAATTTTATTAATTAATTCCATATCTATTAATACTTTTTATGGTTATACCCTAATATAAGAATAAAAATCCACAAATCCTAATGATCTTCTAAAAATATTTTACTCCGTATAGCTAGAGAACCGAACAGATCTGCACGAAAAGTGCGGAGATTGCCCTAAAAATAGAAACTCCAGGCTATATATTAAACTAAAAATACATAGTAATACATTCTATATATACACACGCACATCTAAAAATACATTCTAAATATACGTTATATTGGACTAAAAATAAACCGTCTTCCCTTTCCTCCTGGTACTTGGTCTAAAAATAGAAAGGCATTTGGTCTAAAAATAAATCTAAATATTGGACTAAAAATAGCGACCATTCCGCCTAAAAGTAAATGGCTCTAAAAGCACGTATAATGGACTAAAAATAACTCCTGGTGAACTGGCCTACCTGGTGTTGAGATATAGAGCCTATGCCCCCTAAAAATAATGTATACTGGTAGAAAGGGGACTTTACCCATTCTTTGCTCCATACTACACACTCCCCCTCCCTCTTCTTCCA
>Ga0208010_1000961_pt1 | contig 9860 bp, 11 predicted proteins | sample 2_EtaG_FD_184074 | JGI IMG/M metagenome (GOLD analysis project Ga0208010, IMG submission 184074) | Marine viral communities from the Subarctic Pacific Ocean - 2_ETSP_OMZ_AT15125 metaG (SPAdes) (version 2) | ecosystem: Environmental > Aquatic > Marine > Oceanic | place: Pacific Ocean | collected... | reverse complement strand
GAGCCATCTATGTTTGTTTCTAATTCTGCTTTAGACTTAATACATTTATACTGAATAGATTTTCCTTTAGATGTTCTTTCTGCCACACGTTTGCCTTTAAGACATTCGCTTAGTGTAGGTTGAATTCTATGTTCCTTTATTTCATGGTTAATTATCATAAGTAAAGCAAAAATAGTTTTAATCATTTTTTATATCCTGTTCCTTTTTTTCTACTACACCATCTTTTATGCCATGCCCATACATTAAGTTTGGAACTATAGTGTTCTACAATACTGTAAAAATAATCTATCATTTTACGTATCCATTCTGTACTTTTAAATTTCTATGTTCTTCCTGAACTTTTTCAAGAGTTGTTTGTAGCTTTTCTAGTTGTTTTTGTAAGAACTCAATATTAACTTTATTGTGCATACCTTCTTCGATTTGCTTTTGTATCTGTTCTATTTGACCTGACATATGTTCTATTAACATAAATTGTTCGGAATCTGCAGGAAGCGATCCTAATTCTCCACGAGGCCACTTGATTCTAAATTCATTATTTTTTTCTATATCACCAGAAAGTCTTTCTTGTACTTGTTCTAAATCTTTTTCTAAAAGTGTGCCTTTAGTTTCTAAATTATTTAATCGTTCTACAACTCCAAAATAAGACCAGACACCTAAACCAACTGCTGCCACAATGGACAGTAGATTACGCATAGGCATACTTATGGCTGTGTTATCTGATATTTTCATTTACTATTCCATCTCCAGGTTTGTGTAATAAACTTCTTTTCCTAAAGTTTACTATTTTTGGAATCTGTGTCGGTTGTACCATATTCTATTTTTGTCTCATGGGGAACCATATTATGACTACATCCAACTAAAAGAACCAGAACCAACGCTAGGCCAATTATCAAAGCCTGTACCCCTATTTCAGTTTTCCTTCTTCTTTTTCTTGCGATTTTTCTTAGTCTTAAAAGTTTTAATGTCCTGTATTTCATTTTCAATACCTGATACCTTTTCTTTAAGAACTGCCACTTCCGATTTAAGACCTACTGTAGTTGTAAGAGACCAACCAGAAAGAGCAATTAAGATTGCTAAAAGAGCTGTTATTAATTTATCGTTCATTACTTCTTACCATTTCTAAATATCTGTGTACCTTTTATACCAAAAATACTCGCACAAACTAAAATCCATAAATTGGTAAACCAACTTGGAAGTGCTGCAAAATGCTCAAAGAAAATATTTATTTTCTCCATAGCAGCAGGATCATCTGACCATACCCCCCAGGCAAGCACAATTATGGGTAGTGTGAGAATCGCTAAAACCACCTCGTCCTTATAGTCGTTTTGACGAGCTTCTAAAAGTTTACCCTGGTAAGCTTCCTCACCTCGGGCCATCTTAGATGCATGCATGTGTTGTGCATCAGCCATAGCCATTTTTGTCTCTTGACGTTTTTTGTATATATGTGTGCCAGCATTTAAAGCCAGTTTAATTGCACTAAACCACATGACTATTTATTTATTATAATAATTAATACAATAACTACAACAATAGCAATAGAAATTTTCTTGTGTTCCTTTGCTAATTTATATAGTTCTTTAATTTTTTCCATAATTGTTTCTCCTACATTAATACTGTTAAAATTGTTAACACTGTTGCACCAAGACCACCCATGATCCACCATAAGAGTCTGTCTACTTTACTATGAAGCCTATCAATATCTTCATGCATATGTTTTAAATCATTGTTTCTTATGCTGCATATAGCTGACTTCAGTCCCTTTATGTGCCCGTAAAGAGATATGATATGTTCACTAGTTGTTTTAGGTTGTTTCATATTATTTTCTTTCCAGGTCTGAGAAATAGAGTTCTTCTAGTTTCTTTATAAGACCCTGATAAAGATCAGGATATTCCCTTTCCATCATATCAAGATATGAAGTTTCACTATAGGTACTTCCAAGTTTTTCTATTCTTCCATGAGCTTGAGTTTGAAGTTCAACTATATTTCCACCTATAGCTTCATAGGCTTCCAGAATCCAACTTGGGGGTACCTCATCTAGTATCATAAATTGAGCATAGATATTTGATAAAGCTATTTTATCAAAAGCTGCAGATCGTTTTACCCTAGTAAGCATAGAAACAATCTTAAGCATTTTTGCTTCCCGTAGACTACGAGTTGAAAAATATCGTTTCATCCATTCCTTATCACTACGATAAATAATCCCTATATTCTTTGAAGTATTCCTTACTGGAAAGTTTTTAAGTTGGGGATAAGCTGTTGGGAATTTAGAAAAAGGTAAATCAGTCCCGAACTTATCATTGATAATCTCAAATAAAATATTATTAATATCACGCCCACTGTAATAGGCTTCAATAAATCCATGCAAGGATGTGGGTGCATATGATTTATGAAATTCTATCCATTCACTTATGGTTGCTGTTTCTGAAATAGTTCTCCAAGCTAAATTAAATGAACTGGGAATAATTCCCTTGTTCTTAAAGAAAGTTGCATCATCACTAAGGAATCCTACTGGGTCTACCCCAAGTACATCAAGAGCGGGAAATGAAAGTAAGTCATTAATTTTAAATGACGGAGGCTTTACAGTCGGTGTTATATCTGCATCCAGTATAGTTGATACAACACCAAAGTTAAACCAGTCATCTCTGTCATCCTCTAATAATATTTGGCTAATATTAGGTACTGCTTTTCCTTTATTAAATTTTTTAAGGATAGGCTGCATTTTTCCAATTAACCAATCAATCTCATCCTTAGCTACAAAATTCATGGCACCTGCAACTAGTAAATTCAGATATAAAAATGTTGCTAATGGTGCATTATTATGATATACTTTTGCATTGTAACTATGTTCATAAAGTTGAGCCAGCCAGTTATGGGTAAATGTTTTAAATAACCCTGCCGTTTTTCCTATAGCCCCCATTCGGGTATACATCCAGGGTCTTTCTGTTCTATTATATTCCACCATGTAAGCATCAGCATAACGAGCCGCTAAAACTTTTGCCTGTTCGACTGTATACATAGGCTTACCATTCTTTGTGCTATTTAAAAGAACACGGTTAAACATAAGCAAAGCCCGAAGTCGACTAACCTGTTCAAATGAAGTTGCCAGATCTTTTAAACTTAAAGTATCAAAAAGTTTATTAGGATCAAGAATAATCTTTCCACCAATATCCACAGGTTTTAAAGATGTTACTAAAGTATCAGGAGCAAATTCTTTAATGAATGCAGGACTTAAAACTCTTTGTTTACCACCATATTGAATTAAAGGAATTACAATCTCCTTACTAGGATTAAATAAATCATACATTGCCTGAGAGTAGGATTTCCAAACCAGTGTATTACTCTTTTCACTAAATCCTGCTAGTTCAACCAGTTTTGCAGGAATCATTTGATCAGGTTGTATCCCAGACGCAGTTAAATATCGACCTTGACCAAACAGTAATTTCATAGCAAGGGTAATTCTATTTAAACTACCTAAACTTTCCAGTAAGGTTCTTTGAGTTAAAGTAATTTTACCACCAGTAATTCCTTTAATTATTGTGGCTGTAGCTTTATCAATCCACACACTACCTACTTCACCACTGGATCGTCCTGTTGCACTATTGATAGCCGTTTTTGCTAACTGAACCCAACGTGGATAATATCTTGATAGATTACTATGTTCCGTTGGTCCTTCTATAAATCTTCTTATACGGACATCCAGTTCAGAATTTGTAGCATGTCGAACCCCTCCTCTTATATAGGATTGGTATGCTCTTAAAAAATCTTTTATTTGTCTGCCTTGTGTTCTACTTCCTAAAACAATATTAAATCCTTTTGTAATAACTCCTTCAGTAACAAGGGCTTCGGCAGACCCAAGCCATCCTTCAATATTTTTTCTTTGAAGTGTATGCTTAGAAAATCCTTTCTTGGCAGCTAAAATATTATGGGTATTAGCTAAAAGAACGGCTTCATCCATACGACCAGACTTCTCTAGAAATTTAATTGAATCTGCAAATACATCCAAATTAACATCCAGTTCTTTACCTGTTCGTTGTCCAAGTTCAGGTGGAATTTCCTTTACATTGTATTTAATAATTTCAGTATCGGTTTCAGTATCTAATTCTTTATATTCCTTTTCGAACATTTTTCTTGCTCGACCTGATTCCATTGCACTGTCAGTATGATAGGCTTTAATAAATTTTGATGACTCTTCTCCTGTAGCCTTATTAGTTGTAACTTTATTAACCCCTATTCGATAATTTCCTATCCATATATGGGGAAAATAATTCGGAAGTTCAGGAATAAGTTTATTATACTCTCCCATTTGGTTATTCCGATCATTATTCATTCGCCTTACTTCTCTAAGACCCCATTGAAGTCGCTCAAAGGCATAGATTTCTTCAGCATTTAACTTGAAGTTTGACTTAAGTTCTTTGCTACTAATCTGATATGCTAAAGTCTTATCTTTATTTCGCTTTAGATATTCTTTACCAATAGTTTGTGGAGTAACCTTTTTTCCATTTTTTATTAAAGTTGCCTCAGCGTGCTTTAATTTAAAATCATGGGCAGATACAAAAGCATCAATAACTTTAAAGGCTGACTTAGTATTAGTTCTGTATAAACCTTCAAGGGCAGTAAGGGAACCCCGCATGCTTGGCTGCTGAATACCATGCCGCATAGCAGTTAAAATTAAACCATATTTTGCCCTACTGAATGGGACTCTCTTATTAAACTGTTCTGTAGTTTCCCCTTCTAATTTGGATCGTCTAAATAATTTTGCTGAATTGAATATTGGAGAATGTAATATAGATTCTTCAGTAACATCCGTTATAATTCTATTTCTTCTCAGTTCTGACGCAACCCTTTTCATTAAAGGATTTGTTTTAGCAAACTGCTTTGCTACAAAGTATAGTGGAAAGAAGTGAGCCTTAAAGTTTGCCCCAAGTGTAAAGACAGGCTTATCCTTTCTGAATAGATTAGAGAATGTAAATTTAAATTGATTTTTATTAAGATCCGTATACTTTGGACTTCCGTCTTTATTAAAATAATCTAGACGGGCAGCTTCAGGCTCAATATTAGTAGCCTCGTTAGCGGCAATTTTTGAAGATATTTTAACGTCAAACCAAAGAGCTTCTTCCAGGGAATCAATTGCCTGTTCTTTATCTTTAATTTGAGATCTAATAGTATCTAAATTAATATTATCTTTTTCTGTTTTGTTTGGTTTAGTATTTAACCGTTCATAAACAACATATTGTTTATCCAGTTCAACAACAAGATCACTGTGCTTTTTAAGTAATGTTTCATTAACTGGAAACCGAACATCAACTTCCGCTGCCTCTTGCTTTATTTGATCGGGAAGAGCACTTTTACCCCAAGCTATTTTAGGAACGGCACCGAAGCCACCCCAAACGACTGCTGCGGCAACCTTGTCATCAATATTTCCATCTGTACCCTTTGGGGTTACACCAAAGCCAAGGGCAGATAAAGCTGCAATTCTAGCAGGCATACGCCATCCACTTGCCAGTTTTACAACACCACCCATCATGTATCCTTTAGCAAATGCCCAAGGTACATCATGCATTGTCCCATCATAACCTGCCTTAATGGAATCCGTTACAGCAAATCCTAATGGTAGACTACCTAAGACTCTTGTAGTAGGAACATACTGGGCAAAAACTCCTGGAAGGGAAGCAACGTTTGCATAAATTTTATTTTTTTTACCTAAAGGGGGTGTATGTCCACGCCTTACAGGATCATAATAAGCCGATACCTTTTTAAAGTATTCCTCAATGCTTTCTAAAACGGTGCCTTCGCTGGGTTCCCCAACTCCAGTTTTAGAAACAATGATGTCGTTCACTTCATTGATTGCACCAGGGATTGCCTGAAGATAATGAAAGAAATCAGATACACCTCCATACCAGCCATACTTTACGGCATTCTGGGCAGTGTTATTCTGCTTTATTCTTTCCTCACTAAAAAGATAGTTCGGATCATCTTCTGGTGGAGTTAATTTAAGATCCTGTATCTCCTGAGATACGGTGCCTGAACCTAAATGTTCTAGAAGTGTTGTCATCTTTATTATTCAAGTTTATCATTTGCAACTTTTAATACCATTCCATCTTCCAATACAATAAAAGTATAGCCCTCAACTTGAGGAGATGTATAGGTTACAAATTTAACCCCATTTTTCATTGTGTGAATAGTAGCCTCCTTATTTCTTTCATCAAAATTATATAATAAATCCTTATAATTAATTTCAAGTCCTGCCTTTTCCTTAAGTTCTAAAGAAGCATGCCTGAAGGCTGTATCTAGATTTTTATAACCTATCTGTCCAGCAAAGCCAGTATATGGAGATATAGATGTACCAAAAACAGCTCCAGAGTACATACTCCAAGTTGTTGTTAATTCATTATTAATCCTTTTTAAATTTTGTTTATCAATTAGCATTTTCTGGTATGCCTCTGCAGCTTCTTTACTATGAATACCAAATTGTTTAGTTAGATCTTCAAATAGTTTTGCACTATCACTAAAACTTTCACTTGCCAAACTCATTGAAGAGAACAAATGACTATGGTCTATCTTGAATTCCTTATAGATTGATGCCATTGCTGGTATATCTATCCCATGTCTTTTTGTAATATTTTGAAAAATAATATCATTGAATCCTTTTTTAACCCAAAATGTAGGATCATTTTTAAATTGGATAACGTCTTTCGCATTCATTATTGGCTGAGTATAACCAGCTTTTACAGCTTCTTCCTGCACGGTAGAAAGTATGTTATTATATTCAAAGAATTTTGATGAAAGAAATTCATCTTCATCCCATTTAAGTGAATCGGGCAGATAGGTATTATAATGCCACTCTGCATTTGCTTGCTTAAGATACCCACTTACCGTTAGGGTACCTTCGGGTATTTTTATATCTTCTGGTTTTTGTTCTTCTACTTCTTGTCCTAAAAATAAAGTCGTTAGATGTTTTGGAATTCCTGAATTAATTAAATGCTTTCGGGATTCTTCCCTGTTCTTTAATTGAAAATTCTCTACTGTTTGTTCAGATGTTGCAAGTTCTCCTCTAGCTAAACCTGTTGTATCACCTTCTATATCAAAATCAATTGAATAAATTCCTGTATCCTTATCGAAACTAATACCTGGAAAAGAATCAAAAGCACCTTTAGTTCTGTCAACAGCTTTTCTAGGTTCTTTAGTTGAAAAGAGTGCTGGTGAGTTTTTAAATAAATAGTCAATCATAAGTAAAGAATTGGGATCACTAAATTCTTTTTGTTGTTTAACGAATGCTACATTGTCTGCAGCATTTTGAATGTAGCCTTCGTCTTTTCTTAAATCCACTAGTTCTTTATCTAATCCAACTCCCCATGCTTTTTGTTTCATGGCCTTGTAGCCGTGTATTGCTGCTGTTGCTTCCCCTAAAGCACCTGTCATTACTGATTCAAATATATTTGCCATCTTATACGTTCTCCTCTATGATTGGAGCCATTAAACCTTTCATGGGAACTTGTTGAAGTTCTGGTCCAATTTCTGTTTCGATTTGTTTTGCTTTCTTGTTTGCCACTTTTAATTTTGCTAATGTTCTTTTTAGATCCTGGGTATCATTAGGGCTTGGTAAAGATACCTTTAAATCAGATACCTTGGCAACACCACCAATAACTAAAATCATTTTCATAACTGTTTCCAGTATTAAAAAGCCAACATCAGGTGAAAATTTTCCTTCCATAAAGCCTGCAAAAACAATAGTCCGTGCAATAGCTTCAACAGGGATGCCTGTTTCCAATAATAGAGCCACCTTTGCGGCACCTTCAGGATCCATTAAACGATTATGAATATGTTCTAAAGCTTCATTAGGATCTGCAAACTGAGGTGCATGTTCCCATGCTGCATTTCCTGGTTTATCCGTTAATGATTGCCCTGGGATAGGAGCATCGAAAGGGTTTACTGTTTTATCAAATTGTTCTGCCATTTTATTATACCTTCATAATTGGAACTTTAGTTACTTGTGAGGCTATATCACTAGCCTTAGGAGTATATCTTGTTTGCACAAAGTAATCGGACATTAACCGAAGTTCCCATTCTTTATCCATTTTTTCTGCACCTATTACTTTAGAAAGTGGAGGTCCTTTTGCCATTTTCTGTTTTGCATAAGAAATACCTCCTGTAAAATCTAGGCTAGGCATAGATTTCGACATTATTCCACTTTTCTCATCAAATAATCCTGCGTCTCTTGAGGCTACTCCTACCGCTTCTAAAGTATCATATACATTCTCGGCAACTTTGTCCTTATCCATACCAAAAATTGTTGAGGCTCCCCAGCCAATAACCTTTCCAACAGCTTTCTTTGCTATTGTTCCTAATACACTCTTGCCTACATTTGAAAATATACCCATATTAAATAATCTCCTATGTTATTAATGCAATTCCAAATTTGCCCAACATTTTATACATATCATTCTTTGCTGCAGAATCCTGTAAATCAAATACAGTAGCCCGTTCCAAGGCAGCCATTGCTACATTATGATTTCGTGATTCAGCATTTTCAGAAGCTGATTGTACCCAAGCTGCCTCATCCCGCCATTGTTGCCATAAAGCTGACAAAGCAAAATTGGATAACTCAAGTTTATTCTGTGCATTCGTTTGATTGGTTGCATTAGTTGCAGCAGTATTTGCCGTATTCGTTGCACGTCTCCATGCTACATTGGATTGATCAATAACTTGCTGATTCTGTACGTTGAATTGATCCCTTTGATTCTGTACTGATGCATTAAATTGATTAAGTCCAGCTTCCCTGTCGGCATTAGCTTTATTAACTGCAACTTGATTACCAGCATTTGTTGCACTAAGTTTATTAGCTTCAGATGTATTATATTGAGCCATCGCATCTGTTCGTTGTGCATTTTGAACTGCAATATTGGATGAAAGTCCTGTAAAGAATTCATTAACTTGATTGTTGCTTGTTGCATTAAACTGTGCAGCTGCATTCAAGGCTGCTTGATCTGATAATATTGTATTCTGTCTATGATTAATATTTGATAAACTTGTCTGTTGAGTATTGGACAAGTTCGCCATATCCATCGTTAAATAATTTTGAGCATTCGTAATAGCAGATTGTTGCCTATTGCTTAAGTTAGCAAATATCATTTGCTTATAAGTCTCTGCATCCGCTTGAGCAATTGGCAGTGCCGCTTTCAATAATCCTTCAGCCAAAGCTTCTTGATACATTGTACTGGCACTCATACCTCTTTGAGCCATTGCCGCATGAGTTGCTAATGCAGTTCCTCTAGCCCATTCAGGTAATTGTGTACCTGCATTTATAGCAGTTTGTAAATCACCCGATAGATTTGCCAGTTGTCCTTGGACAGTAGCAGCTGAAGTAATAGCTCCAGTTTCTGCAATTGCAGGAGCCGTTAAGGCAGACATGGTTGCAGCTGTTGCCTGAGGAGTAGCCGCTATACCTGTTTGACCTGCTGCATATTGACCTGTCGCATATGCCGTAGGAGCAGCTGCTGCCGTAGTTGTTGGGGCTGCCGCTCCAGTAACTGTAGGTACAGCCGCAGTAGGTATACCTGCCGCAACCGTTCCTGATACCCCAGGAGTTGCCAGTAATTCACTTGTCTGTATTTGTTGTAATGTAGGTGAAATGGTTGTTCCTGTTGGTAACGCTGGAGTTTTTAGTAAATCCTCTACAACCTCTGAAGCACTATCAACTGCCGCCTGCTGTGTTTGAGTAGGCGTGTAGGCTCCTGTAGGTAATGTAACATTTTGTAAATTAACTGCCATAATTATCTTCCTTGTCCTCTATAAATTTTCCTTTTATTTTTTTTATTTAATTTTTTTGAATGTTTGCCAGGTCTCTTCTTTCTTGTTTGTTT
>Ga0208010_1000951_pt1 | contig 9899 bp, 12 predicted proteins | sample 2_EtaG_FD_184074 | JGI IMG/M metagenome (GOLD analysis project Ga0208010, IMG submission 184074) | Marine viral communities from the Subarctic Pacific Ocean - 2_ETSP_OMZ_AT15125 metaG (SPAdes) (version 2) | ecosystem: Environmental > Aquatic > Marine > Oceanic | place: Pacific Ocean | collected... | reverse complement strand
ATTTTGATCTGTAACAAATTCTGTATTGTCTGGACGTTTATAAACCACCGTGTATCCACAATCCGTTAAATAATTAAAAATATCATATAAATTTTTAATATCAAAAAATCGTATTGGGCTGGTATCGTTTATATCCGATTCGATATTGTATATATTATTTACCACTATAAATGGTTTTATATCATCAAATAAATTGTTTCTAAAATATTCCTGATATGGTGGGCATTCCCATTGAGAATAATCTATAACCCCAGCTCGTCTACCACCTGCTTCAGAATTATGTAACCACTTATTTGGTATATCTTTTAAAGCTACTTCATTGTCAAGTGACCTGTAATCAAATCCCTCAACAACGTTATCAGCAAAATAATAAAATGGTTTCATACCTTTACAAACAACTACCTGTCCTAATTCACCTCTCTGGTGCAAATAATAACAATATGGTATAGATAAAACTATTTCACTAGCAAACTCTGGATTTGTTTCTATGTTATTCATCAGTTACAGCTCTTCCCTTTAAATTTTCCCAATCTTTTTCTGGTCGAACTTGAAGATTGGTTTCCCAAGTTCCTTTTAACACATTCATGTCAACTTCAATTTCTTCTGCATATTTTATCATGGCCCTGACATCTTTTGGGAAACAACTACCACCAAAACCAAACTTACCATCTGGACCAGGAACATCTAAATGTGTATGTCCTATCCTACCATCAGTTACAAAACCTGATATAGCCTGTTCCCAATTCACATTAGACTTTTCTGCAACTCTGTACATCTCATTCATAAATGATACTTTAGTAGCAAAAAAACAATTATTCATATACTTTATCATCTCGGCTGTCTCATAATTGGTTTCCAAAATAGATATACTTTCACCAAATCTATCTCTAAATAAATCTGCTAAATTTTCAGAATGCATTTTACTGATTGTTGCTTTTTCACTACCTATTATAAAACGAGACTGATTGATAAAATCAAACTTAGCATTTCTTTCAGTCAAATATTCAGGATTAAATAATAGATTCAAATCTATATATTTCATTTGAAGTTTTTGTGTTGTTCCAGGAATAACCGTAGACCTCACAAGAATAATATTTTGACACTCTGATACTTCATCAATACTATTCAAAGCATCATCTAAAATATCAATGTTAATTGAACCATCTTTATTTGATGGAGTTGGAACTGATAAAAATACAAAATCAGATTTATTAATTGTTTCTTCTAACGTATGTGTAGATTTATTGGGATCTATATCATAAACTCTCACTTCAGCATCACAACCTACATTTGGCGAAAAACCAAACTGAACTGCTGAACCAACGAATCCTCTACCAACTATACCTATTTTTTGTTTTAACTTCATTAAAATGGCCACTCTATTCTATTAGGGTTATCAGTACCTGTTATTGGTACAACAAATGTTTCTTCATCTTCTTGAGGCAATCTGCCCCACTTTTCTATAAATCTTTGTGTTGCTCTCTTTTCCCACTCCGCTAGATGTGGTGGCCTATCGGTTAAATTCTTTGTACCATTTGGAAATCGTGATGTCCTTGAAGCAAAATGCCACACTACCGATTTACTGGTCATTATAAATTTGTAATCTTCCATCTGCATTCTCATAAATAAATCCTTATCTTCCCAATACATAGGTTCAAATCTTGGATCATTCCCACCCATATTAATATGGTCTTCTACTCTACAAAAGTATCCAGCTCCACCAGCTTTTCTAACTCGGATGTCATTCTCTATTGAAAATTCAGCAGCCCAATCATCAAAATAATTTTCCTCAAACTCATCATCGTGAGCGCCGAACTCATCCATTGGTACAAATACCGTGCCAGGTCTGTAAGGTGGATCATTAGGAAATATATTTGGTTGTACTCTAAAGGATGAAGCAATCAATTTACCGTCTACTTCATCATACAATTTTAATAACTCAATATCTTGATTGGGTCCTACCCAAAAGTCTGAATGTAATATATTAACAAACTCTGTTTTTACTTTACTGACACACAAATCTATACCACCACCGATACCTCGTTGATCGTCCCTATCCATACCTGTCTCTATATAATATTCAATACTAAGTTCATCAGCATTTTCTGCTAACCACTCATTTGTACCATCAGTGCAATTCTCTGCAAATATAAAGATAGGCATATCATTATAATAACAATTTTGTCTGACGGATTTTACCGTTAGTTTTAAAAATGGTAAATTATTAAAGGTTGGTATTACTGATGTTATTTTACTCATTTTTTAAGACCTTTTAATATTTCTTTACTTTTGTATCTAAGTACAGTGTATGTTTGATTAATATTATCACCGCCTTTAGGCCAGGCACCTACTATAGAAAAGGGGAATTTAATTTTATCTTTATTTAATAATCCTAATTTATATAAATGCCATGGAAACAAAAAATGACTTGATATGTTTGCCCATTGGGGACATTGACCTGGTGTAGTATACTCGTCTAATTTATCAAACATAGTTCCAAACCTATCCATATCAAATGGATTCATAACTATAACATGATCTATCATATGATCCCAATTATTTGGAGCAAACCCATATGGATGGGTAGGTGTGGTAGCACTATTTTCCAATTCCGTTGCTAGGTGAACATCATTAACATTTAATTGTGAAAAATCAATAGATTTATTCCAATACATATCAAATCTAGCATTAATGACTAAATCATATTTAATATTATTTTCTTGTTCATATTCTCTTCTTAATTTCATTACCTCTTTAAAACCATACCATCTAGAATAATGTGCCTGTACTCGCACCGAGTGTGCTCCTTCTAAATGAGTTGGTACATCAAAATTAATCTGTTTCATAAATAATGATTTTTTTGGTTTATATATTTTTTTAAGCAAATCCCTTTCATCTAAATGCCAAGAAAATAAAAATATATCAACATCATTATTTTTTAAAATATTTTTATCTATTGACTTATAACTATATTTAGCTAATTCAGATACTAAATCTGGATTACTTTGGTCACAATTTTTACCAACCAATCCACCAATTATACCATTAATAGTATATGCAATTTTCATACTAAATCTTTCACAATGGAAACTCCAAACCTGTATAAAGTTCGAATTGTTTTGATGCCTGTAAACCAGCTAATTTAACACCAGTCTGAGAAGAAGTCAAGCAATTAATAAAATCATTTGATTTATGAATTAAATCACTTATATCTACTGGAGTACAATTATAAACTACCGAATCTCTTATATCATGTAACTCATTCCAATTTTCTCTTGTCACACTCTCCACACTAAATCTACAATCTTCGGCTGCCCATGTAACTGCTCTAGCATACCCACCATCACCTACAATGTATAACTTTTTCCGATTATCATACCTATCTAAAAAAATAGTAGCAGCATATAAATCTGTATTATAGGCAGTCAAACGGCCGTTGGTATTTAGAACTGTATTTGCCGATCCTATCTCTCTAACAGAATCTTTCATATTATGAACATATTTCAATACTTTTACTTTATATGGCATAGTAACAGCGAACCCCTTAATACCTAAAGTTAAAACTGACTTTATAGCATCCTCAATATTATCTACTGAAAATGATTTGTAAATCTTATTCAATCCATAATAATAGAATGCTGTGTTCATCATCTGACAACCAGTATTACCAGCCGTCTTAGCAAATGAACAATATACTTCTGTATCTTTATTTATCCACTGATTCACTTAAAACCTTTTTTGATATCTGTCCGGCACTCAAACCATATTTTTCATATAAATCTTTTGGTGGTGCTGATTCTGGAAATACATCATTTAATCCAATCCTTACAACCTTCTTTGGATACTCGTCTGTTAAAACCTCGGAAACTGCAGAACCTAATCCCCCAACAACAGAATGATCTTCTACTGTAAATAGATGTTTGGTTTCTTTAGCACATTTAACTATTATATCTTTATCTATTGGTTTTAATGTTGATATGTTTACAACCCTAACACTACGAGATGTATTATTCTCTATAAGATTAGAAGCCTCTATTACATCTCCCAAAATACATCCAGTAGAAAATATTGTTATATCAGTTCCGTCTTTCACTATCTGCCCTTTACCAAACTCAAATGGTATATCAATATCTTCAACTGGTTGTCTACCCAATCTCAAATAATATGGTGAATTCAAATCTGTTTCACATAAATACTCAATGACCTTTATGGTTTCAGAATAAGATGCTGGGTTTAATATTTTCATATTAGGTAAAGCCCTCATAATACTAACATCTTCTAATCCCATCTGAGTTACCCCATCCTTACCAATAGCCATACCAACATGAGTACCAACTAAAACAACAGGACGATTTGAATATGCTAAACTACATCTTATAATATCATATCTACCTGTTAAAAATGAACCAAATGATGCAAGAAAAACCTTGTATCCATATTCAGAAATTCCTGATGATATTCCTATCATATTAGCTTCTGCTATTCCAATTTGAAAAAATCTGTCTGGGTGTTTTTCTTTGAAACTTGCTATCTTTGTAGCCTTACCTAAGTCTGCGTCTAATGCAACAATGTTATTATATTTATCTCCCATTACAGGTAGATGATTTCCAAATGCTTCTCTTGTAGCTTTCATCTTAAACTCCTAACTCTTCCATTGCTATTTCATACTCTTCTTCCGTAGGAACTTTACAATGCCAACTTGGGTCTTCCATAAAAGAAACTCCTTTACCCTTTACGGTATCTAATATAATACATTGTGGTTTAATGACACTCGTTGAAACTACAGACTGTCTCATTTCATATCTGATAGTACCCATATTATGCCCATCTATAACTTTACAACTCCAACCAAATGATGATATTCTCTCTTGTAAATTATCATACATAATACTAAAATCTTTTGAGTATCCATCATTTTGTCCTTTGTTCCAATCTATAATACAAACTAAATTTGTCAACCCAGTTTTAGGATAGTACATTAATGATTCCCAAACTTGTCCTTCTTGTAATTCTCCATCACCCAATACACAAAATATAGTTCCATTTATATCTTGTAGATGTTGTCCAATTGAATGTCCTATCGCAATACTCAATCCTTGTCCTAACGAACCCGTTGTAGCATCTAAAATAGGCAATCGTTCTTTATCAGGATGTCCTTGTAATGGTGAATCTATCTCTCTAAATAAATCTAATTCTTCATCTGTTATTTGTCCTAACTCATGTAACACTGCATATATAATAGGAACTGCATGTCCTTTAGATAAAATCAATTTATCTTTACCACCAATATCATAATCTTCATACAATACACAAGTTAATTCTGCCATAGAAAATGCACCACCAATATGTCCTGATTGTTTATCAACAACCATATCTATAACCTTTTTTCTTAATACATTAGGATTTATTTTCATTGTGTACTTTCTCCTTTAATAAACCTACAGCAATATGTGTTATCTTTGACAATATATCTTCAAAATGAAAATTATTATTGTTACCACCAGTTTGTCCTGGGAATATTGATGCGCCCTCAAGTGATATAGTTAAATCCGCAAACTCATTACAATTATTAACACTATTTCTCGTAACCAATATAGTTTTCATTCCCCTTTCTCTAGCAACCCTAAATGCTTCTAATACATTCTTAGAGTTACCCGAACCAGACATACCAAAAACAATATCGCCTTCAATACCTTGATACTTTAATTGTTCACTAAAGATAAAACGAAATCCTAAGTCATTACTAACTCCAGTTATAGTTGCTTGGTCACTACATAAACTAACACATTTAAATCCATTTCGTGGTATTGTTTGAACTCCTTTATCCTCTGAGACAAATGGGTGCATATTCATATCCACCACTAAGTTTTGTACAGAAGCAACATTACCACCATTACCACACGCAAAGATAGTTTGTTCATTTTCATATGCTTCAAAAACCATATCAACAAATTCCACAATCTTTTGTGTTGGTATGTTACCAAATACATTTGCTGACTCTTCTTTGTATAACTCTATGAGTTTTTTCTTATTCATTACTTATTCCTCAATAAAACCTTTGCTAATAAATATTTTCCATATAGAAATAGAAAATTACCATATCGACCATCTTTAAAATTGTCATACAATGTACATATATTAAAATACTGTAAAATTCCCAAAAGTTCTACATTATTCCAATCATAATTATTGTCATCACAAAACTCTTTAAAAATATCCATAAAATAAACCAAATTACTTTTAACATAAAACTCAATACTGACACTACCACCAGCACTACTATAACTGAACATATCCTTTAATATACTCTGACCGTTAATCATAATTGCATGATATAATTTTGCCAAATCATAATAAACATCACCTATCTCTACACTATTACCAAACCTTTGTCTCCAATCTATCAATACAAACTTATCTTTTCGTTTATCATATATAATATTTTCTGGCTGTAAGTCTCCATGAAAATAAGATGGTGTTGCATTTTGATAAAATACAGACCAATCTATTTTATCCAGCATATCTTTAATTGGTTCTACTTCTATTCCATTAATAATCTTTACCTTATCGAATTCTGAATCAAATAGTTTCTTAACTCTTTCTTTTGTTTTTACTTCATACATTTCTTCACAATCATCTAAATAACGATTACCATTGATATAAATTTCTCCCCATAAATTTTCTTCACATTCATCCAAAAACTTTCTCAATAGTTTCTCATCAGTTATATTTGAAAGTAATTCTCCTTGAATATAATCATAAGAATACATATTTTTATTTATAACTGATGCTTCTGGACAAGTACTATTTAAATATTTAGTTCTTTCTATTCGTTGTTTAGATTTCTCTGGATCATCGAAATATTTAACAACCTTTCCGTTATCTACAAAAATAACCTCATCACTCTTATTTGCTACAACATCATTAGAAAATACTCTCTGTGTATTTGCGTATGACTCATTGTTACCAGTATCATACCAAATAAAATTAATTAATTTCATATGTTCTAAACCATCAAATCCATGAATCACTTGATATTCATCTTTTATTATTTTATGTTTTTCTAATGAATCCCAAAATGATTTATATTCATAAATTCCTGCCATTCCAATGTAAGCACTTTCTCCCACTCCGTAATATAAGTTATCAAGATATTTACTACCCCCAACCAAACAGTAATTCAAAGAATCATCTTTGTCAACTGGTGATATACCTAACCAATTTTCATCTATAGACATTAAATCAATATCATCACCTACCAGAGTATCTACAGAAGTAAAAACAAAAGGTTCTTGTAATTCATTCTTACAACATAATAAACTATAACCTGGTCCCGACCCCACACCTTCAAAGTTATCAACATCCACATAAATAATATTTTTATCTGAATGAACCAAATTCATATATGTTTTAATCTGTTCTGACTTGTACCCAACTGCTATTACTATTTCCACATCATCTAACCTATCGATTATATGTGATATTACTGGTTTGTTCTCCAAAGGAAGTAATGCTTTATGTAGACCAACTATGTTGTTGTTTCTTGTCCCTTTACCGGCAGCCAATATACAGAATTTTTTCACTAGTTTCCTTCATGTTCTGTTTCTATTTTACCACTACCCCTAGCCGAATCATCTGCAAATCTAATACAGTCATTTAAATGAGCAGTAGAACACTCTAAAGCAGTATAATCAGTTGTAGCTATAACTCTATGTTTAGTTTTTAATGGAACACACCAACCGTCTCCAACTTTATATGTTCTTGATTCCATCGTACCATCATCTTTTTCTAACAGAACTTCCGCTTCACCTTCAATTACATAATTGGTTTCGACTTTCTTTTCATGCCATTGTAAACTACTCTGATAACCTTTGTTCATATGAATTAACTTATAAGCATAGTGTTCATTTAACTCCAACCATAGTTCATATCCCCAAGGTTTTTCCACTCTGTATGAACTAATATCTAACCGATGAGATTTATTCTCATCAATCTTATCTTTATATTCTTCAAGTGCCTCTCGCACCCAATCGTCTTTTATATATTCATATTTCGACATCTTTAACTCCATTTATAATTAAAAATTTGTAAATCTCTTCGATACATATCACTAACTAATTCTATTGTTTCTTCATCATAATAATCTTTGTAGTTTCCATACTCATGTCTTTTATTTTTAGCATGAACCATAGGTACATGAGGTATATGAATTTTAGAACACAATTCTTCCCAATCATCGTTTATATTTTCAACTTTACCAATAAATAATGAACCTAAACTATATCCAATAGGAGTTTCTATTAAACTTGACTGTAATTGATAATGTAATTTTTTTGGATTTCCATTTTCATCAAAAATTCCATCATATACAAATTCCTTAAAATCTGGATAATAAGATCTACTTATATCATTCCAAGCAGAAACCAATCTTGAAAATGGATTTCTCACAAATATGAATGAAAAATATTTATCCATTTCTTCATCTGTTATATCTTTAATCCATTGCCCAAACTCTCTTTCATCATCTATTTTAACTATCCAATCACCCATAGGCTGTAAAATAGTTCTAAATATGGATGTACCTGCACATTTTCCTGGTTTATAATAAATTAACTTCTCAATTGGATTAACAGCCAAACTTCTTTGTATATCATTAATATACTGACGTTCTTGTCTATAATACTCTGTAAATTTATTTTCCATTAAATACAACGCCATATAATTCTAATAATTCAACATCATATTCATCACAAGTGTTCTTTACTCTATTTTTTAAATTTAAAAATAACTCAACATCATTTCTAATATCAGTGTACAAATCCTCAGTATCTAACATTATATGTTTAACTCTACCACCTTCAAATATTTTTTCTAAGTTCAATACTCCCTGTAGAGTTTCAATTTTTGGTACAAAACTAACTGTATCTGGTATTATATCACAAATTATATCAACTTCAGATACTTCTTCGATATTAGATGTTGCGAAATATTTAATATTTTTATATTGACTCATCACTTCTAATGCATCATTCATATCCAATACAGGAACTGGTGGTTTACTTCTACCTTTCGGATAATCAAGAAATATATCATAATCTACTTTAACAAATTTATGTAACTCTTTCATATCTTTAACATGGGCCATATTTATTCTAATAACGATACTTTTATCGTTTTTAAATATAGAATTTTCTTCTCCAAGTCTATTTTTTATATTAAACTCTGGTAAAGTTAATAAATGATTAGATAGCAATATCATCTTCATTCCTTTTCAATATGACTATATTTCGACATCTTTAACTCCTATATCTCTTTTTAAATTTATTGCTATTGCTGTATCTTCCCCATCGGATTTTAAATCGTTTATCAATACTCTTATTCCACCACCGATACCCATTATAAGTCTATCGTAAATTATACCAGCTTCTCTCAATTGACGTTCAGTAGATTCTCTCATACCTTCTTTTCTACCAGTGGTTAAAATAATATTATGACCAGCTTTATCCCATTCCCATAATTTTTTTAAAGTTCCTGGTAATGGTTTCATAACTTTATTATTAAAATCATAATTACCCATTTCCGCAGTATATGGATATTCACATAATGTACCATCTATATCACAAAATATTGTTTTTGGTTTATTCATTCTCTACTCCACCTAAATTAGCAAAAAAATCATACCAATGTAAACATACATTTTCATACGAACATGCTTCAATCATCCTTTTACGAGCATTATCTATAATATACTGATAATCTTCCATATTTCCAAGTACTTTTTCTACTGTCTCATTTAAATCTGACCAATCCATTTTTACTGGTAGATAAGTTTCGTTTGCCCGTAACCAATTAGGTTCAGCAATAACTCTATCCATATCAGGTTTTAATATTAAACAACC
>Ga0208010_1000944_pt1 | contig 9926 bp, 23 predicted proteins | sample 2_EtaG_FD_184074 | JGI IMG/M metagenome (GOLD analysis project Ga0208010, IMG submission 184074) | Marine viral communities from the Subarctic Pacific Ocean - 2_ETSP_OMZ_AT15125 metaG (SPAdes) (version 2) | ecosystem: Environmental > Aquatic > Marine > Oceanic | place: Pacific Ocean | collected... | reverse complement strand
GTTTGTTGTTCCTCTTACGCTTCCATTTAAGGTTACGCTCTCGGAAATTGTTACGCTCAAATCTGCCATAATTTTTTTATTTTATTTTATATATTATTTTTGGTGGTATTAATTGAATTATAAATCTTCCTATTTTTATTTTACACATATATCGGTTGTTATTGGAATGTTGCAAGTGTCGTAAACCCATTCTATTACAATAGGTAGTGTTAAAGTAAATCCTGAAATTGCGTTGTCAAATCGTTCTGTAAAAGGTTCTAATGTAAAGTCGTCAGTAGTCCAATATCTCGCTTCTTCACCGTGAACCCTATTATGTAAATAAAGCTTTTCACCATTTTTAAATATTGCAACTATATCTAAAGCAATAGAAAGTGTATCACTCAATACTTCTTGTTCGTTTTCTGCTTCGTTTGGTTCTACTAAATCAGCTACAACTAATTGAAAGTTATATTGCAACTGCCCTTTACCTGCATTTACATTTATTAAATTTATATGCAGTAGTGGAAAAAGTGTGTTCTTATTCAGATCTATGTCGAACAAATCTCCTGTTGTAACTGTTTTAATTTGTTTATGGTCTTCACCTACACATTTCAGCGTGTCTATTACATTGTTTAGTGTTTTATACCTTATTGCGTCTATGCTCATATTTTACTTTTTGTGTTTCGTTTAAATCTAATTCATAAGACAACCAAGTTAAAGCTTCTAATAAAGAGCGTTCCGTTATTAATTCAAGCTTTGAGAACTCTCCCCCTGTCAAACGGTAGAGAACTCCGAACCATCCCCATTTGCTAACGAGTTCGTTTCCTCCTGTATCTTCTTCATCAGTTTCGCCAAATAAAGCTTCAAAATTATTAATAGTTCGCTGCCGAAATTCCAAAAAAAAACTAAGCTTTGCTGAACTTGTGCAGCGTTCATTTTATTTTTAAATTTTTCTGCTCGTTCCCTTCCCCCTGAATATGCTTCAATAGAATATACCTTGCCTTCTTTGCTTGTAACTTTTCTAAATAGAACTGCCATTATCTTATGTATATTCTTTTCTAATCCGTCTTTCAAATAAGCTTCTATGTCTACCCATTCCCCTAAACTTATTTCATCACAATCAGGTAAAAATCCATACTCTTCACCGTCTATTTTAAAGACCTTTATTAGCTTTCCTTTTACTTGTAGGTCAGATAATTTTTCAAATATCGTTGCCACATCTTTTAAAGACATTTGGTCTATTAGTTTTTTAGGTATATCTGAAAGTAAAGCTATTGTATCTTTTGCTTCCTTTGACTTTGCTTTTGATAACTTTTTACCTAAAGCTAATTGCTGCCACTTTTCAAGTGTAACATCATCCCAATTGTCAATTATGTTATACTTCTTTGTCTTACCACCCTTAGTTATTTTTGCTTTCATACTTATATATAGAAAATTTGTTTATTTAGTTTAAAATAGTATATTTGCCTTGATTTTTCTTACTTGTTTTGGTGTTAGAATTAGTCGTGTCGCTAGGCACGGCTTTTTCTTTATTGTACAAAATACTTTCCTGAAGGTTTAATTTCGTAGTACATTCGCATAGCTAAAGCATCTGCATAATCAGGACTTCTGCCTATTAATGCTTTAATAGTATCTTTTGGTATGATTTGTAATTTAGCGTCTTTGTCTTGGTTCTTTGCTCTAACTTGTTCAAGTTCTTCTATTATACATTCCTTAATATTTATGTCAGGACAATCTATTCCTATTTGTCCTTCGTTTATTTTCTTTGCTAATGTATAGAAGCATTGTGTCTTTAAGTTCTGGTAGTTTTCTTTTCGCAAAGGTTTAGCATTATTTACAAAAGATTGACAGCGTAAAATATCAGTAACTCCTGAACCAACTCCGTCAGTATCACAAATTATATTTCTTAAAGGCACTTGATTTTGTTGTTGTAAATCTTTTATGTAGTCAGCTAACTCTGTTATTGTATTCTTATCAAATGTTTTTATTAATTCTACATTAAGTCCGTTAAATAGCATTACTACTGATTTATCTGAACCAAATCTTGCAACATCACAACTTATATATTTATTTCCTTCTATTCCTTTTTTATCAAATAAACTTACAATAGCGTCATAGTCAATTAAGCTATCGTCTGTTGCGTCATACTCCCAATTACCAAACAGAAGTCGTTCTTTGCTTAACTTGTCTAACTTGCCTAATTGTTCTTTGTAGTGTTTAGAAATGTTTTCGTTATCATCTACTAACGCTTGAATAAACTTTCTATGTTTAGGTAGTTCTTTGTTTTTATAAGGTCTATAAAAATCTGTGTATGTCCAATTCTTTGAAGGATTGCAAGTTAATAACAATTTCGGAATAAGATTGTATTCATCAAGTTTGTATCTTAATCTACTTGATACTATTTGCTTTGCCTTTTCAGTAATTTGGTTACACTCGTCAATAGCTGCAATAGTGAGTTCCATAGAACCCAAACTGTCAAAATTCCTGTCAGAAGGATATTGAAAAAGGTCTTTAAGATAGATTTCACTACCATTCCAAAAAGATATAACATTTGTGTGACCATTGTATTTATAATGTTTAGGGGTTATTAAATTCCATTGTTCGCAAACTTCAAATAGGGTGTTCAAAGTAGTGCTTTTTAAAGACGACAAAGAAGCCCTACCCAATAAACATCTTATACCCTTATATGTTAAACAATGTGCTATTAAAGCAGAACAAAGAAAAAAACTTTTGCCACCACCTGCACCACCACCGAAAAGTATTTCAGAAGTTTCTTTATCGTTTAAGTATTCAAAAGCAAGTTCTTGCTTATTCGTTAGCGTTGTCTTTATTAGCACTTATGAATTGTATTGTTATTGGCTCGTCATCTGAAGTAATATCTAAAGTGTCGTTGTAACCTCTTTTACGACCTCTTGTCTTTAAGTAAAAGATTGTAGCAGGTGTTGAACCTTTTTCTATTTGTTCTTTAAGATGTGTTTCGGCAAAGTCAATAAACATACCGTCTATTTCTTGTACTGCTTTACGATAGTCCTCATCTTCTTTATACCATTCGTAATGTTGTGTTCTGCTTAGCCCTGCTTTTTCACACGCTTCGGTAACTATCCCTAATGACCTTTCTAGTGCTTCTAATAGTAGCTTTTTGTTGTCTTGTGTTCGTTCTGTTCGTTTGTCCATACTATATAATAGAATTTATTTGTATTCATTTGGTGCAGGTAAATGTACCCCTAAGTCCGTAGCAGCCCAAGCCCTTACTTCTTCGCAGTATTGATTGAACTCCTTTTTGTCTAGTTCTTTTGTTGTACTTAGTATAAACATTTCCTTTAGCTGTTCGTGAAGTTCCCATTTATGATAACCTGTAAAGTCACATAACGGCTTGACGATACATTTCCAATAGTACTTATTTTGTCTTTCACTTCTTACCACTTAATCTCTTTTCTTTTTGTTTCGCTTTGTGTTGTATAATTCTATCTTCTTTTGTATATTCGTTTCTTATAATCGTTGGTATACCTTCGTTTTCTGTTAGGCATTCCATTTCTTGCTTACAACAAAAAGCATCTTTGTTTTGTATCTTCATATTCCTAAATACTAATGTGTATTTATTTATTACTATTTCTGTTTGACACTTTTTACACTTGTATTTCATTGTCTATTTTTTTAAGCAGTTGTTCAGCAGTATATATCCTGTCCGTCTGTGAATAGTTCTCGTATATGCAGGTGAAGTTATTATCTTCCCAAGTCCACAAAGCTTTAACATTGTTTTTAATATGATTTCTTAAAATCCATTTAATTGTTTTATATTTCATTTTACATATTTATTAATTCCTCTATATATTGAAGCTAAACAACTACTACAGTTGGTTGTAGTTTTATAAGATGTTCCGTATATTGTATTGTATAGTTCTATCATTCGTGCTTTTGTTTCATGGTCTTTTACCTTTTTGTTTTTTATGAATTTCCATATTTCTTGAACTTCTTTTTCTAGGTGTTTAGGGAGTTCTTTAGGTGCTTGTATTTCTTCCGTTTTTCCCCAAAGCCCGATAGGGCATTCTGTAAAACTCAATGTAGTTTTCACACGCATAAAGCATCCACATTTTAGGCAGTTTCCTGTTAGCTTAAAGTAATGTTTGCAACCCTTACAAATCTTTAGCCGTTCTTTTCTTATTTTATTCTTTACAAAGTACTTCACTATTTAATATTTCTTTTAGTTTTGTTCTTACTTTTTTTATCGTACTAAATAAAGAGTTCCTGCTTATTCCTGTCTTTTCTGCTAAACTGTCAAGTGTATGCTTATCTTCATAATAAACTTCAAAAACTTTCTTGTCATACCAATACATATTATTTAATTCCTTTTCTATTTTATGGATTAGTTTCTTTTTATATAGATCATCCTTTACTAAAGGAACTTGTGTGATACTTGCAGCATCTACAATCTTTGTGTAGTATTTTCTATACTTATAATAATAACTACTCCTTGTGCTTGTTAAAGCCCTATGAATAGCTACTGCACCGTATTTAACTATTCCTTCTAATCCATCTTTTTCGTAAATATCTATTAATGTTTGCTTGTTCATTTGCATAAAATACAACATCTGCTCTTGAACTACATTATCTATTGTATTTTTATCTTCTGTATAGTTTGAAGCAATAGCAACAAATCTATTTCTATTGTCTGCAATTAGCTTGTATATTTTATCAATCTTTTTCAATCTTTATATATTCTAGCTTTTCTATTAAGTCGTGGCTAAGGTTCATAAGTAAAACTTTGTAAGCCCTACACTTTGCACGATTTCGTTTTGTTTCTACTCCTGCTAAAAATCCACTAAAGCAGCTTGTAGTATTTAAGGGGATAATACTCATAAAATCAGAATAGCCACCTAATTTCTTCCTAGAGTATTCGTTGTGATAATCTATAATAATATTTAAAACATCTTTGAAATCATTATATCTACTTTCGTTTGATAAATCTGCTATGCTTTCGCAAATAGTGTATAAATAATTGTCTAATAAAATTTTGTGTTCTTGGTTTACGGCAATAGGTTTACGCATACGGCAAAATTAAGAAAAAAGTTACTCTATTCCTTCTTCTTTTTTTAACTTTTCAACAAGGTCTTTATAATAAGTAATCTTTTCTTCATAATCACTACGGCTAATCTTTGTAATTTGTCTTGCCATATATTCTAATGTTTCTGCTGTTCCTTTTCCATACTTGTTTTCTAAATAAATAGAAAATTTAAACTGTTCACCATAGTTAAAGACATTACACCTTACACAACCTACTTGACAATTTTGTTCATTCCATCTTGTAGACAGATGTTTTCTGCTTTGAAAATGAGAGTTGTGCATCTCTTTATAGTGTGCCACCTTTCCACAAGTTACACATTGACAAAGCCCTTCTTTTGTAGCCCACCTTAATCTGATGTATAAGCTGAAGTACTTATCAAGTTCTTTCTTTAGTTTGCTTATAGATTTTTGCAAAGCACTTTTGTTTTATGTGTATCAATTTTCCAACTATCAACTTCCGAATGTTTTATAAACCAAATTTTTGCTTTAGCCATTCCTAACCCAAGTCGCTTAATCGGCTGGATAAACATATAATGAGTTACCTCTTTTTCAATATTTTTATGTGAATTATAATTCACCATCAAAAACCTAGCATAGAGTGGTATATATTTTACATCAATCTTTTTACCTTCGCAAATTACATCTGCTTCAACTTCAGGTTCTGTGCCTAACATACTTACTGCTTCAAATTCTTGGTCGTTATAGGTAAAGAAGTGCCAAGATATTAATTCCGCTAAAACACCTGTCACATTATATTCTTTAGTTTTTTCACCGACATAATAATCTTTATCTTTATAATTCTTGTGCATCCCCTTTGTTCTGTCTTGTGAAATATCTTCCGCAAGTTTATGAAAAATATAAGGATAGTTTATATATGTTTCATTCATCTTCAACAAACTTAGCACAAAAATAAGCTTCTAATATACAAGCTGCTATAATTATTCCCCAAACGATTGTTAATATCTTCATTTTAAAATAGTTTTACTTGATTAATATTTTCTTTTCTTACTATACCCAACATAGTTTCAAATATTGTTTTACCTGCTTCATAATCTACTAAATTTCTCGCCACCTTACCTATTGATTGTTTTCCTTTATATTTTCTAAAATTATAGTCGTGATAATTAGATAAACTTTCTATATCAGTTTTAGAAAAGTTATCTACATTGTTTCTTCCTATTTTATTAGGTAAATTAAAGTTAGTCCAATACAAATGTCTCCCTCTTTTTTTAGCAGATATTAAAGGTTCGTAATAAGGTATAACATTTTCAACGACATATTTGCCATTAAAGTAATGTTTCAAAAATAGTATTTCTTGATACAATTTCATATCAGGATAGTTTTTCTTATAATTATCTTTGTTTTTCATTGAAATCGCTAATTTACTATGAGTTGGACAAGGAGGACTACTCCAAATAAAATCGTATTCTTTATAGTGGTCTAGTAGGTATTGGTGAGCATCTGTTATAATAACCTTATCATCAGGAAATCTCTCTTGATATAATCTAGCTAACTCTGGGTCTAACTCAATAGCTGTAACTTCTATATCTTCTTTTACTTCATTCCATTTGTATCGATTACCACCAAGACAAGCATATAAATTTAATATCTTCATTTTTTATCTTTTAATTTTTTAATCATTATATCTGTATATTCTCTTATATCATCCACATCTGTTATATGCGTTAAACCATTTATGTATTGGTATTCATCAATTAAATTCTTTTCTAAATCTCTTACTTTATTTTCTAAAAATTCTATATGTTCTAAATTTGATTTGTTAATATTTAATGCAATTTGTAGCTTTGCTGATATTGATAATTCTTTTTTCACTTCAATAAGTTTTTAGGGTAGTATTCTATTTCTTTTGGGTTTCTGTTTAAATATTCTACTTGGTGTATTGCATCATTTATTCTTTCTTTATGTTTTAAGCACCAACGATAGAAAGTCCTGATATTTAAAAAAGGTTCTTTTTCGTCATACCTTACACCCAAGCGAAAAGCAATTTTAATTTGTTCTAATGTCAATGACTTTAATCTTTTATCTGTTTGTAAATCCTGAAAGAATAATTTAGAAAGTGCAGCCATTGTTTTCCCGTCAGTTCTTAAACCTAATTCAATAGAGGTTTTTACTATAAGGTCACAAATATCATTAACATTCATTTTTTACAATTTTTAATGCCACTTTTGTTGTTAAATCTAAAAGAGGTGTTTTGTCATACAACATTTTATTTTTATGTTCAAATACCAAATCAAATGTATTTGAATTTTGATTAAGTAAATCAAGTACCATTATTTTAGCTATATTATCAACTAAATTACCTTCCATTTCTTTGGCTGATTGTAATAGCCATTTTTTATATGCTCTCATAATTTTTTATTTTAATAGTTCTTTTGCTTTTAGGTATTCGTTTAATTGACTATCTATTTTAGAAGTTCCTTTAGTTCCTTTATTAAATTTCTTTGCATTTTTCGCCCAACGTTTTAGCCGCAAAGGTATATCAAAAGTTGGTTGCTTCTGCCATCTCATTCGTTTTTTACCCTCACACCAATAATCAATAAAATCTTCCTTTAAACAATCTTCATATTCAAAAGAATTAACTTCAGAAATAAATTTCTCCTTTATAGATATATTATTAATACTTGTATTGTTAATACTTGTATTATTATTCTTTAAAGTTTTCTTTATGGAGGTAGTTAAGTTTTCTTTAATACCCCCTTTAAGAATTTTTATATACCTCTTATCAATTTCTTTACTGCCATTTTTATATGTATAAGAAGTTTCTATAAATCCATTTTCTTTTAATTCTCTAATCCAATTAGAAATAGTTACTTTACTTTTACCATAAAGTTCAGAAAAATATTTATTACTTGCAAAACATTCTCCATTCATATTACAAAAAGCAGTTATTTCTGCATACAATAATTTTGCGTTTGGAGTTATATCTGCATATCTAACTTCTGCTGATATTATTGCGTAGTAATTAGGTTTTTCTTTCATAATAAATTAATGCCTATTGAATGATTGTAATTTTTTAATGCAAATTTAATATTTTTCAATACATAAGAAAATTCTCTATAAGAAGTTATTATCTTACAACCTACTTTACCTGAAGTTATAAGAATTTCAACCTGACATTTTTCACTTTCCTTAACAAATTCTAAGATATGTCGTTTCATACCTAAACAATCTTTAAAGGATGGTTTAGCTTCTTCTAGTTCTGTAAAAGCTTGATGTACTAAATTAAACATTTTTCTATAAGCAACCCAAGATGTGTAGTTTGCCCCGTGAGTATTTTCGTAGTGATATATTAAAGACCTATCACGATTAAATACTTCAGCTATAACTCGGTGATGTATATCGTTCAAACGCCCTATATTAGCAGCTACTAATCTTGGTAATTGTATCTCTTGCTTTCTTGACTTAAACCTAAGCGAACCCTTCCGCAACCCCACTAAAGATGTAGTAAGGTTGCAGATGTGTTCAAACTTTTCTCTATCTGTTATTTTAGAACGGTAAGTCATTATTACTCTCTTTTATTCCGTTAGTAGTTTCGTTAATTATATCCATCTTTTTACCCATTACCCACTCAACAAATAATTGTGCATTTTCGCAAACTTCTTCAGGGCTGCAATTACTGCCCCTGCAATAATCAACGGCAGCTTTTAAGCTTGATTGTCTTACGATAAGGTGTTGAACGTTGTCATCCTTTTTATAATTAAAAGATTGTCCGTTACTTTGAGGTGGTGCGTAAAAGGGTTTTACTTTAGGAAATTTACCTGATGTAAATTCATAATCTGCATTTTGCCCTTCTACAAATTTAGTTTGTTCTTGTGACTTACTGCTGTATTCTCCGCAGTCGCCATTTTCAAATTCTACTTCAAATTTGTACATCATTCCAAATTTACCTTCCCAAGTTCCGTTAGCTGTTACTCTTTTTACTTTGTCTGTTTTCATAATTAATTTTTTAAAAATTTTTCCTTACTCTTTAAAGGATTTTCAGGTTCTCCTATTTCTTCTATATGTTTAATAGCTTGTTCTTTCATATAAGATAAATCAAGCCATTCTAATAATTCAATAGTATTGAAAACTATTGTAATGTTTTTTCCGTTCTCATCTTTGCCTGAAATCATTACCTCGTTTCTATGGCATTGATAAGTATTTATGTCGTGTAGGTTTTTATATTTCATAATTGTTTTATTGAGTTCTTAAAATTAATAATTTATTTTCATTTTCCTTATACAATTTACGATAAAATTTCAAATTTTCTTTTATCTCTTTATTGTATTGCTCACGCCTTTCTTCTTTATACCAAAAATCATCTTTTGATACAGGTTCGTAAGAATATATCTCATCTACCTTTAAAGTCCATTCGCCATTAATAGCTTCATCTAGTTGTTCTTGTGTACCAACGGCTCGAAACTCTTTAGCAGTATAGTTAAAGTCCTCTATATAAGTGCCTATTTGCCCATCTGCAACTAAAACAAAAAAAGGTTTATAGCTTTTATGTAGTACCCAATCTTGAACTAACATTGTCTTTGCTTTTGAGTTCTTACAATATAACTAACAGTTTCTCTAACCTCTTTTGCAGCGTGATAATGTCCATCTGCATTTTCGCCTGAATTTTTAATAGATAGGTTTTCGTGAAAAGTCGCTAATCTGTTTAGTTCGTTCATTACTAAATCAGCGTCAAATGATTTTACACCTCTATAATGTTCTTTTAAATCTATCTTGTTAGAAATGTCTTTTGATTGTTTGCCTAATTTTTCTACTTCGGCTTGTAGTTCGTGAATTGTTTTCATAATTTTGTTTTTAGTGATTAATAATAGGGCAAATATACGCCTTTTTATTTAAATAGGGTACTTTTAAACAGAAATATATACAAA
>Ga0208010_1000930_pt1 | contig 10011 bp, 28 predicted proteins | sample 2_EtaG_FD_184074 | JGI IMG/M metagenome (GOLD analysis project Ga0208010, IMG submission 184074) | Marine viral communities from the Subarctic Pacific Ocean - 2_ETSP_OMZ_AT15125 metaG (SPAdes) (version 2) | ecosystem: Environmental > Aquatic > Marine > Oceanic | place: Pacific Ocean | collected... | reverse complement strand
AAAGTTATTTCATAGAAAAGACCTCTATACTGCAACCATATGCAAACCGATTGAGTCTACAGAACCAACCTATTTAGAAACTAAAGAAGAGGAGTGTCCGTTTTGAAGAAATATAAAGTTGAAACTCATCCTGAACTGCTTGATGAAGGCTATAATAAAGAAGAGTTTGAGTGGACTGTTGATGAGATTTTAGAGGAAATTAATAGAGATAGGTCAAGCGAATGGACTGATTATGATAAGACCGACTTTGCAGAGGGGTGGCGAGAGTGGTGCGAAGGTGCTTACTACACTATTAAAGAGCTTATTGATGGATATGAACGTACACCTCGTGGGTGGCAACACACCATCACAATTAAAAAAGAGGAAACCGTAAATGGATAAATACATAGACATGACACCCGACTGGCAGGGAGTCTATAGATGGCTCATGCACATGAAGAAAACAAATCCGAGCTCATATGATCATTTAGTTATAAATGGTGATGGTGAGTTTGAGAAAATACTAACTCTAGCCGAGAAAAAAGGCTGGGACAAGGAGGTTAAATGAAAGAGTTTTTAGTTACAGCAACTATGGAAACAGACCTTATAATAAAGGTCGAGGCAAAAAGTAAAGAAGAGGTTCGAGAAATGATAGATGATGGTCGTATTGATGGTGGGGATATGTGGGAAGATGGTATGGGTGCTTGGACTTGGGGAGAAATTTCAGAAATAAAAAAGGAGATGAATAATGAACTTTAAACACATACTACCAGCACTAGAGGTAGATATCTATGATGCCCCGATGGAGTGGGCTGATGAGGACTGTGATATGCCACATAGCGACGCTACTATTTACTTTGTTGTAGATATTGAGTCGAGAGAGTATGGCATTAAGGGTATCTATGCCCATGTCAGTAAGATAGAGATGTCTATTGGAGACAATGAATTTGTCTTTGTGGATGGTGTGGGTTGGGAGATAGAGGAAGATCTTGACAGGGGAAACGGAAGCATTGTTCCTGACCGTGTTGAGATAGACTTTGAGCAGAAAATAATAACAGTATACTTTGGATAAGGAGGGAAAATGGAGTTAGAAGAGTTGTATAAAGTAAGAATAGAGATGCGCAATCAAGTGTCTAGTAGAAGGTTGGAGCTCAGAGAGTTAGAGCTCAACCTAGAAACAATAGAAATACAAATAGAAGAAAAGGAGAATGAAGATGAAAACAAGTAAAAAAACAAAAACAAATAAAGAAACCCTATTAAGGGATAATGGAATAGAGTTGCACCCAAATGTAAAAACAGTGGGAACTGTTTATATTGAAGATCATAGTGCCCTAGTAAAACCAAAGGGACAGAGGGTTACAGTAGATAATCCCGATCTAAGCCGCTCAATTAATAACTATGGGATGTGTACAGCCCCATCGGTCGCTAAGGATGGCAATAAATATATAGTTATTGATGGCTGGACTAGAGTAGAGCATTGCATGAAAACCAATACGCCTTTGTTGTGTGTAATTATTGAAAGCGAACATCCTATAGAAGATATTATGGTTGCACTAAACACCACTATGTTTAACTGGAAACCAAAAGACTTTTTACACTTTGGGATTTCATTTCATAACAATCCAGACTACATTCTTTTAGACAAGATATGGAGAGAAACGGAACTGTCCTTGGTTGCTCTGTACGAGATCTTTTCTTTTGATGTTGTGAATTTTAATAAGAGGAAAACTTCTTTTGAAAGAGGAATTTGGGAAATGACAACAAAAAACCTAGGCTTAAAGACAATAGAATATGCAAATGTCCTTAAGTATAATTTTCCTAGAGAATTTAAATTTGCAGATAATGCAAACTTCCTAAGGGGTTTTGCAATTTGTGTAAAGAAAAGAGCTTTTGACTTTGATCATCTACTTGCACAGTCTAATAGATATAAAGCTAGGGTACACAATGGAGATGTTCCTACCGAACATGCAAGAATGATCAATGAGATATATAATCTCAATACTCACGAAGATAAACAAGCATATTTAGCATAAGGAGAATAAGTAATGGAAGAAAAAGCAAGAAGGCTAAGAGGGTTCCCAAGAGAAGGAAGGGACTGTCATGTATTTAACCTCTATTTAGACAAGGCTGTCTTTAGAAACTTCAGGGCTCAATGCATAATAGATGGTGTGACTGTCAGAGAAAAACTAATAAGCATGATTGAGTCAAGCCTCAGCTAAATAGTAATGATCCTTGAGCAGCTTTATAGTATCCTCATCCCAGTAGTCTGAAAGGTCTACAAGGATTGAAGGCTTACTAATAGTTTCTATATTATCTACTTGGATTGTTTCCTGTAGATATTCAACCTCTTCAGACTCTTCATTATACACAACCGTTAAGGTGTATATTTTATTCGGCTTTTTCATGTCTTAATATATGGATATGTTTTAGCACTTAAAAACCCTTATTGCCTACAAAGAGTTTGTAAATAATAATTAACAAGCTGTATATTACGATGTTGGATATTTTGGCAAAACAAGGCACATATGGAACTTAGAGAGATTATTAAAAGGAACGGAATAAAGCAGTCTTGGATAGCTAAGAAGCTAGGGATATCAGGATCTTATTTATCAATGATATTAAACAGAAAACGCAGGCTAACAGAAAAGATGAAGGATGACTTTAGCCAATTACTAGATCGCATAGAAGGAGAACACAGATGACGAATGAAACCGTATGGAAGACACTGTCTTCTATAGACGTAAACAACAAAACCGAAAAGAAGGGCAACCTTACATACCTGTCATGGGCATGGGCATGGGGCGAACTTATGAATCACTTTCCACAAGCTACATACACTTTTACAGAATGGGAGTATCCCACTGGACAATCATATGTTACTAAAGATATATTAATATATGACGATGGAACATGTTCTGTTGAGTGTGAGCTTAAGATTGGTGATTTGGTTCGTAAGATGTGGCTACCTGTAATGGACTTCAGGAATAATGCCGTAGCCAACCCAACAGCTCGTCAAATCAGTGACACCAAGATGAGATGCCTAGTTAAATGTATATCTATGTTTGGACTAGGACATTACATTTATGCTGGTGAGGACTTACCTAGGGCTGATGATAAACCACCTGTCTCTAACGATAAAGCTCCAGTCAAGAAAAAGAGTAGGCTTACAAAGGCACAACAGGCAGACGTGGAAAGAATCAGAGGAATAGTTACTACTCATGCAGTGTTTACTAATAACAATGGTGGAACTGATATGCAAAGACAGGTTCTTCAGGTTATTGATGGAGATCCAACAGTGGCACAGGTCAATGAATGGTTAGGATATGTAGTAGGAGAGGCCAACCTTTACGATAACGAACAAAAAGATAAGGAATATCATGGAAGAAAGAACACAGATAAAGTTCAGTAACCCTGACATCGACGGAACAACAAAACCACAGCTGATAACACTAGAACAAGAGACTCCTATTGAGGGCGTGGGAGAGAGGGATGATGGAGAAACATTTACATATCATAAATGGCTATGCACAAACCTTCAGTACTTTATGGCTTCAGCATCCCTTGATGCTATGCTTAAAAGCATGCCAGACAAGTTGGGTAAGCCTCTTAAAATAGAAAAGGTGGTAAACCCAAAAGGTGGCTACCCATTTTTTCAAATTAATGGCTTAAATAATGATGCTATTGCTGCCCAGGTAGCCAATGAAAGTCCTCCTCAGCCCAGTGTTGTGACCGCATCTAATACAGATGGGTCTCTTGCTAGACTAGAAGATAAGCTGGATAAGATAATTAATCTCCTCAGTAAAACCACGAAAGAGGAAGAGTTACCTTTCTGATGGCTTTTAAGTTCACTAATGATAAAAAATGGGATGATGTTTGGTTCTCTCAATTAACAATGGAAGAAAAGGTTATGTTTATATATCTCTGTGATAAATGTGATATAGCTGGATTTCTAGAAATTAATGAGAAAATAGCATCAATTCAGACAGGCGTTGATGATGTGAGAGGGACTATTGAATCCCTCTCCAAGTCTGTTTTATATAAAGATGGATATGTCTGGATTAAAAAGTATCTCAAACATCAAAAGAATCTTCCAATCAATCTTCGTAATGGTGCTCATAAGGCAATTGTCAAAGCCATAGCTGAACATATTGATAGATTTCCAGAGATATTTGAACATCTTCCTATATCGACAAGCGAAACTATTAAAGATGCTTTAGTGGAGGGAGGGGGAGGGGGAGCCTCCCCACCCTTCACAGGTAAAGGTATAGGTATAGGTATAGATAATAAGGTAACCGCGGATACCCCTCAGAATGAATCTTTAATTGCAAGGCTGTATAAGTACTTTGTAGGAGAAGAGAATCTAGTAGGAGAGGGTATTACTACTGGGACTAGAAAGATTTTAGCTGAGGCTATACACATCATGGACGTAGAAGAGTGGAAAGTATATTGTGAGGCAAGGATGGTGTCTGAGTTTAAGGCCGCACCAAGAAAGTTCTTTTTAGAAGATGGCTGGAGAAGATACCAGACTGAGGCCAAGGCTAAAAACAAAGAAACTAAACAGGTGGAATCTAGACGTAAAGAGACTGAAGAACGTAAGTCTTTACCCCAAGAAGAAGCCCCAAAAGAGTTTAAGGAGTTTGTAAAAAACTTTGGAAAAAGATCAAGAAAAACTGAGACTGCATCTCATACAGCTTCGTGAAGAGTTGATTGAAATTAAACGACTCCTGCACGAGTGCAAGAAGGGTTTTGAGATAATTAGGGAGACTGGCAATATTAGGGTCGCTAATGTCTTCCTTGATGAACTTAATGACCTATGAGAGAGATGGTTTTTATAGCATTAATTCTGTTTTCCGTATTGTTTTGGGCTATATTACTGTACGGAGGAGCGAGATGGTGGGTAATATAATAGTTACTACACCAAATACCAGCACATTGATAGGCGTAGAACATCGTGGCACTCCATTGGTAACCTGCGCCTAGCTGGTATGTCAAAAGATGCTAAACTAACCTTGCTGATTTTATTATGGATATTAGACAAGGTGATCATGGCATTTTTATTATGGATCTTAAATTGAGCAGGTACGCTTCTTGCCTTGATGGTCAGTACAACATAGTTAATCCGAAATGCTGCCTGCTCAAGTCATTGGTTACGCTTCACCATAAGTAAGCAGACAGGGTAATCTCTGGAATAGAGGTAATCAAGGGGGGAGGTGTCGGAACATCTTACGGGGTGTCGCCTCCCCTTTTTTATTAAAGGAGAAAGAATGATAGATAAGCAATGCTTTAAATGCAAACAAGTTAAACCTGTTGATAAGTTTTATAAGAAGAAAACTAATAAAGATGGATATTGTGGCTATTGCAGAAACTGTCATAACCAAATGGGAAAAGAATATAGAGCAATAAATAAAGATAAAATAAAAGAATATAGGTTGAAGAATCGAGACAGTATTTTAGAGTATAAAAGAGAATATTATCAGAAAAATAAGGCTGAAGTAGACAAGAAGAACAAGAAATGGGCACAGGAAAACAGAGAAAAGGTAAACAGCGCACATAAAAAATACTATTGGAAAAATGTAGACAAAATAAGAGCAAAGGCTAAGGTTTGGAGGGCAAAAAATGCAGATAAAATAAACGCAGAGTCTAAGATTTGGAGAGACAATAATCCACAATATGCAAAAGATTTTTATCAAAGACATAAAGATAAAATAATGGCAAGAACCAACAAATATTACCATAAAAACAAGGACGAGATATTACAAAAGCAAAGCATAGTTAGTAAAAAAAACTCAGAGGAATTAACTGATAAATATATAAAGGGATTGCTAACAAAAGATAGCATATTATGTTATAGTGATATACCTCAATGGCTTGTAGAGGCTAAAAGAGATGAGATACAATTACAAAGAATAGTCAGAGCCAGAGGAAGAGATACTTGGTTAAGATAGATACTGAAAACAGTAATAAAAGGAGCAAATAGAGATGAGCAATAGAATAAAAGATAAAAAACAAATTAACGACTTTGATGATTTTGAAGATATGGTCAAAGCACACAGGAGTGTGTTGAAATCATTAATTGATAAAGATGGATGGTTTAAAACAAATGAGGCTGTGGAAATCAACAATGGTTTTGGTAAGCAGCTTGCCGTTTTAAAATTAAAGCTTGAGTCTTACAAGCTTATGAGAGAAATACCCAACAGAGAGGAATTGTTTCTTCACAATAAAACCAAGAAAAATACCAAAACAAAATAATTAGGAGAAAGGAGGGTTGGGGCATCTTTCGAGATGCCCTCCCCTTTAATTTTAAACAGGAGATACAATGACTAAAATCAAGGAAGTAATAGAGGACATGCTGGAGCTCATATGGGGCAAAAAGACAGAGCTTAAAAGGGCTAGAGATTCAAAGGGTAGGTTTACAGGGGACGACAAGTCTACTAAAGGTAAGAACGAAGCATGGATAGAGGTGTGAGAATTAGCTATTTAGGAAAAGTAAAAGTTAATGATATATTTCAATGTCAGATGTGTGGCCATAAAGGCAGAGATAAGTACCTTGCAACGCCACAGGCTGTCACTTTGGTAGACTGGGACAGGCTGCTTGTATGTAAAAAATGTGCAAGAAGAGAGGTTGGTGGTAATAATGGTAAAGGATGGAATAAGATACATGAAGAGAGAGCTGATAGCTGAAATAAACGAAGACATGTTGTTTGCAGATGGGTTCGATGATGCGCTCATCGGATACATTGAAAGAGCAGGGATGTCCAGCATTGCCTGTTACGATAAACATAAATGTATAGATATATTGGCCAAAGACATGAGCCATGAAGATGCGATTGAATACTTCTATTTTAATGTTATAGGGGCTTATGTAGGAGACAACACACCATGTTTTTTTACGAGGATAGACAATGAAGATGGCTAAAAAGAAGCTGACAAATAAAGACTTTGAAAACAGAGACAATGTTCTTATGATGGAGCTTGAAAATCTCAGGCGAATCGTAGACAGCATGTTTATGACCATTGTTAACTATATTGAATACAAAGGCGATATCGAAAATCTTAAAAAGTTTATAGAAGATAAAGATAAGGAGGCTGAAGATGTACGATGAGAACTTTAGAAATCAAGCAGTTAAAGAGTGTGTCAATGGGCAGTCTCTAAGAGGTACGGCTAGAAAATATGGTATATCAGACTCGGCTCTTAGATCATGGGTAAATGAATACAGGGAAAGGATGGCCGAGATTGGGGTGGATAACAACGAAGGAGCGCTTCAGTTAGGTGTGACCACTAAAGAACCTATAGTACACCTCAACTCTGTTAATATTAATATTGACGGATATGATATAACTATATCAAAAGAAGACATAATGAGATTGATGGAAATTTTTCGTCAATTTGAATGAAGAGTAAGGAGGGCGAGAGAATGAAAATTGTATTTGGAAAAGAAGAAAAAGAAAAGGATATGGTGGCTCCCTAATTATTATTTTAACCCCCCAGACAGGCAACCTGGTGAGGTAAATAATTATAGTTATGGAGACTTCTCAGTAATGAAGTGCTCTGGGTGTGAGATGGCTTGGGAGTATGGACTTGTTGGGAAGAGGCGCATCCCCATTTATTATGACGATTTTCCAACCTATAGACTTAAAGAAATTAAATGTCCCACCTGTAAAAACAAACATAGCAAGGAGTAATATGAAACTAAACACAGCAAAAGTACACGAGATAGTGTCTAAAATAACAATAACAAACGAAGCAAAGCCAGACATAGCCCAGACTCTATTAGGATGGGTTAAAGATACTGTAACCAATATCCTCCATAAGGATAAGTTTTAATGGCTGATAAACTAAACAACATGATAGACATGGTTAGGTATGTTCTGGAGAGCAACTACGTGGCACGAGATGACGACATCCTTTTACAAAAGGTTATTCACTACAACGAATATAAAAGAAAAGGGATGGAGTATAACTTAAAACAGAGGTCATGGCTTGAGCACCTAGATGATATAACTGAGGGACGTATATCAAGACCAGAGACCATAAGAAGAGCTAGGAGAAAGTGCCAAGAGCTGCACCCAACTACTCGTGGGAATAAATATGAATCAAGAAAAGCAAAACAAAGCGAGATCAGAGAAGATCTCAAGAAAGCAGAAGAGCGCAAGGTACAAGAGGAAACCCAAACCTCAATCTGGAGCCCTTAAGGTTAAAATGAAACCACTATCACAACAACGACACAAAGCTAGAAGGGCTGGCAATAAAATCTTTATGTATGACCCGTCATCTAAAGACAAGTCTAAGTTCAAAGATAATTGCTCTGAATTTGCGCCAAAATACCCTCTAGATGGAGCGATCTCTGTTTCAATGATCTTTAGTATGCCCAGACCTAAGTCGCACTATAGATCTGGAAAGTATTCACACATACTAAAAGACAGCGCACCAGCCCTACCTATATCCAAACCAGACATAGATAATCTCATCAAGTTTTATTTAGATGCGATGACTGGTTCGTTTTGGAAAGATGATGCGTATATCTGTACGATTGAGGCCTCAAAAATCTATTCAGATGACGGCCAAGTTGAAATAGAGTACTGGAACTCTCCAGAATAGTTCTTAAATTTTAACTGCTATTTTAAGGGAAATTACATGTTAACATCGGAGCTCACAACTGTCTGGATCACATCAGACGGGAACAAATATCTATCTGAAAAAAAGGCCAACTTACACGAAATATCTCTGTCTACTAAAGATATTTTAGAAGAATGGACTAAACACAGAGAAGAACACTTGAAATCATTAAACCAAAGTATAAAGGAGAAAATAGAATGGCTGCAAAAACAACAGCAAAACCTAAAGTAAAAAATGGAATCGACAAGAAAGAAATAAGCATGACATATATTGATGATATACTGCTAAGGATAGACAAGGCTGAGGGTGACATTGATGGAGTCCTTCAAACTATTGATGGTCTTGATTTGAGAGTTGGAAAAGTTGAGGCGAGGCTGGGAATTGGTTAATACCAAAGACTATATTAAATATATCCGATCTAATGGATGTAGAGTATGCGGGCAGTTTCCAGTAGATCCTGATCACTTGGAAGCCCGTGGAATGGGTGGAGCAGGCAAGGGTGGTACAGTTACAAATACTTTAAAAGACTTTAGCTGTATACCACTCTGCCGCATTCACCACACAGAAAGGGGTAGTATGGGTAACGAGAAGTTCGAGAACACGTATAATATTAATATCTGGAAAGATGCTTTCCGACTTTTAAGATCTTACTTTGCAGAATGAAGGGGGTAGATATGAATTTTAAATGGGAAATGTTAAAAGATAATAACGCCACGTTTGAGGACAGGGTACATAATCTAGCCTGCTTTGAGATCGTTCTTAATATATTTAGAATGAAGACCAAGTCAGGCGAGGACGATGTGTCAGAAGAAATGCAGGCCTTATGCGGGTTTGCGTTAGAGTGCATGTTTGTAGATACTGACTTGACAGACGATGGCGTGTTTGAAGCCATAATGCAGCTCAAGGACAAAAAGGTTAATAAGTTTAGAGCCAGTTTGTTTGAAGACATGGGAGTTCCAAAAGAAATAATGGACTCTACTGATGTAGGTGAAGCGTAAGTCATTTAGGGCTGTAGTCGAGGAGCCTTATAAGATAAGAATACTAAACCGAGAAAGCTTTGACAAGTTTCTTAATGAGTTTGACGAAGGCGTAATACTAGAGATTGAGGTCAAAGAGATTGTTAACAGAACCCAGGTACAAAATAGTTACTACTGGGGACAAGTAATTGGGAGCCCTTCAAAAGAGGGCTCCCTGCTATCTAATGAGATGTTCCAAGGCTACACCAAACAAGAACTACATGAAGCGCTCAAGGAAAAATTTGAGGTCAAATCTACTATTGGTATGAGTCAAGAAGACTTCACTGAGTATATTAATAAGATTATAAGATGGGCTGCTGAGTTTGCAGATATGTATATTAAGGAGCCTGAAGACCTGTAGCCTTGGCTATCTTTGTAATTTTATCCTGCCACCAGAAA
>Ga0208010_1000929_pt1 | contig 10014 bp, 18 predicted proteins | sample 2_EtaG_FD_184074 | JGI IMG/M metagenome (GOLD analysis project Ga0208010, IMG submission 184074) | Marine viral communities from the Subarctic Pacific Ocean - 2_ETSP_OMZ_AT15125 metaG (SPAdes) (version 2) | ecosystem: Environmental > Aquatic > Marine > Oceanic | place: Pacific Ocean | collected... | reverse complement strand
AAATCTGGTTTGGTTATTTCTTTGATTTTTAATTTCTTCCAAGAAAATCTAGTTTGTTTCTTTCCTAAAATCTTTTTTGTAAACCACTTCATTCTCCCCTCCCACATAAAGGACAAATGTCAGGCATAAGTTTGTTAAACTGCCTTCGCCTCACCATTAACAACCGGTCCAGGAACTCCATTGACTCTTCTATTGCGTTTACATTACTAATCATTCCACTCAACTTCTCAACTTTGTTTGAATCAGTCTTACTTTTTTCTGAGCGGGTTATGAGCTTGTTTACAGCATCTTCATGTTGTGTTAGTTTAGAGATTTGTTCTATCTCTTTATCAAGAGAGCTTATTTTATTTATAATAAATTCTAGTTTAAAGGATTTATTTTTTTTATATTTTAATGAATCCTTTGTTGATTCTAATTTTACTAAACATCTCTCTGCTTCATCTACCCAATTAAACTCTTCCAGTTTTTCTTTTGTCGTATCTAACCAATTATGGGCTTGTTCTATATCGCTTTTTTCTTTTCGTAATGTACTGCCTATGTTGTAGAGTGATTTGTCTATAACATCAAGGCGAACAATTGAATTGAGATACCTAGCAACCTCCCCTCCAGAAAGAGCAAGGAGGAAAGGAGAATCAAACTGTCCTTGCAGATTTAAGGAGGAGAAGTTTACTAGATTTTTTATTTCGTCTGGGACATCTTGTCCAAACGATAAGAACTTTTCGTCACCTTCCCCTGCCACAGAGGTAAGATTTTGTAAATTGTAGAAATTAGTCTTGCCTTTTCCTCTTCTAATGGCTTGCTTATCAACCCACAGGTTGACATCAGTCCCTCCACCCCAACTACTTCTAAATGCCTCCCCTGTGGGTCGATTATTTATAACCCAATTCAATGCCCTGATAATTGCTGTCTTGCCACTGTCTGACTGTCCTATGATAATGTTTATTCCATTATCAAACTCAAGGGTAGTGTTCTTGTGGCTCTGAAAGTTTTGTATAGTCAGGGAGTTAATCATCAAAAATTACATCCTTCCATGCAGAAGTGACCCACTGTCCATCATAGCTTTGTTCTCTTTGTCTGTATTGCAGAACTATAAAGCAAAGTGCCTCACCTGTCTGGATTGCTCCCTCTGGAAGTTCACTTAAATGATGATTTACCTTTTTCCATTTAAGTTCTATTGTCATTTATAATCTGCCCATATAATTTAAAGAATATTTCGGCATCTATACTGACTACTGCTTTTTCTTTACTTCTCCTAGTTACCAAAAGCCAATCTGTATTTTCTTTTTGGTTGGCTTTTGCTTGTTCTATAAATTGTGAAAGGTTAATTCTTTCACTTCTTTTACATTCAACTGAAAATGGGAAAAGTATTTGTGCCTCACCTATAAGTTTTACATCAGCTCCACTTTGCCCCATCTCTCTACTTTCAATTAATTCATCTTTACCACATTTAATATTGGTAATTTTTGAAATTTCATTAGCAGCCCATTTCTGTAGTTCTCTACCCTTTGCTTTTGCTGATGATACCTTAATTCTATTTTTCAAAACCGCTCTCTCCTCTTTGGTTTCACAGTATTTTCGATTATTTGCCAATCTTCCTCTAACTTCTCTATTATACTTGCTAGTTTTTCTGGTTCTTTTTCTAGTTCAGAAATACAGTCCTCATCTTTATTCAAGAACTTAATTATGCTTCCTATATTGTCAATACCATAATCAAACAAGATATCAAATTCAGCATCCCTGAAAGGTTTTGCAGTTTTATTTCGCTTAAATCTTGCTTTTACTCTTACCCCAAATACCCTTTCTTGTTTTTTAACAGTCTTTTTCAACTTCTCCCTCACCGCTAACCAACATACTTGGTGGGTATAAAAGTCTAATGCTTTGCCTCCTACCCTCCTATGTTTCTCTCCAAACAATCCTGCATTGATATTATCTCTCACTTGACTAATACATATAAGAGTGGCATCTTTTCCTTGCATAATATCACAGAGATGGCTGAAGAAGGAACTGGAGAAGTATTTAGCTTTCTCCATTCCATAAGTTCCCTCTATATCCTTGTCAGTCTTGATACTCTTCTCCACTCTCTTCCTACCAGCAGAGGAGTCGAATGAATCTAAGGAGTCTGCTATATATAAAAGGAACTCTCCCTCCTTTAAACTAGCTACTCTCTTCTGGTAATCCCTACCAAACTTTTCACAAGTGGAGGATTGTATCCACTCTATTCCTTTAACAAACTTCTCTCCATACATCTCTTCAAGAGGAAAATCCATCACTCCTTCCCTATTGTTGTAGACTATCGAAACCTTCTTTACCTTTGGGAACAATTTAGACTTCCTCGTTTTAATATAATAGAAGGCTTGGGCGCAAGCCTCCAGAGCAAGTAGTGTCTTTCCACTACTCCCATCCCCTACTAAATTTACGATTCTACCTCTCGCCCAGCCTCCTTTTCTTCCTTTTCCACTCGCTGCTAAGTTGAGTAGAGTAGACCCAGTATCCAGAAACTCCACTCTCTTTTTACGCTCCTTCTTTTCAGTTTTATTTTTTCTTTGCATAGATTTTCCCTATGTGAAAATTATCTCGCATAAATTTTTTCAATTTCTCAGGAAAGATAACCCATCTTCCACCAACTTTATGACCTAAGTCATACTTTTTAACCCATTTATTTAAAAATGTTATTCTGTTGGTTTTTATTTTTGCTTTTGCTAAAATTGCAATTGCTTCATTAGTTGTAAGCCACGATTTGTTTTTGCCCATTAGTTTTCCTTTTCTAAATTAAAATAAAGAGAGTAGGTAGGAGGATTTCGCTTTCCTGGCCGGTCGCTTGCAAGCTTATACGAATGTTTTATCTACCTATACCCACTCTCTCTGTTACAGTTAATTAATCTTCATCCTCATCGTCTTCCTCGTCTTCCTCGTCTTCCTCGTCTTCCTCGTCTTCCTCGTCTTCATCGTCTTCATCATCATCGTCTTCATCGTCTTCATCATCCTCGTCTTCATCATCCTCGTCTTCATCGTCTTCCTCGTCTTCATCATCCTCGTCTTCATCATCCTCGTCTTCATCATCCTCGTCTTCATGGTCAGGAAGGTCACTCCTATCTCCATTATCCTCGTCTTCATCCTCATCATCTTCCTTTACATCTTCTAGATACAAGGACTTCACATCTTCATATTTAGGAATTATCAATGCTGAATCCAATGCAAACACATCATCAAGAATAGAAGATGAAAGAGCATCCCTGTCAAGAAATGTAAATGTAGGAACATCAATGAAAGTTATCTTACCTAGTTTCTTCTCTTTACCTTTAAACTTAAGGGTCTTACCATTGTTTAAACTTGCGTATACAACTTTACCTTCATCACTTGTTTCTATCTCTTCTCGTAAATTCTTTTCAAAGTTGTAGAAACTTGTTTCTAATAATAAGATTTCCCCTTTCTTATTTGTTCTATCAATTACATTATAGAAACCTCTCCATGATGGTCTTAGTCGCCTAATCTGGTCTTCATTCTTCTCGTAACCATCTTTGATTAGTTCAAACATCTGCTCACAGATAAAACATGGTTTCTGGAATGCTGATTGATTGCATAGAACAGCTTTGTTTCCTAGTCCTACTCCTCTGTGTACAGGGATAATTAAGGAGGGTTCTAATTTTCCTTTTTTTCTACCTGTAGGATTATTAGAATGTTGCAGCAAGTGTTCGTAGTATTTTTCTGATACTCTAAAAGGAATTATATCTAACTTGTTTATATCTTTACCTGATTTCATCTTGTAGAATTTTATTTCTTTGTCAAATATAGTCAAGTTCAAAGGAATACTTTTAGTACCTCTCTTGTCTCCCTCTTTTGCTTGAGCCTTCAATCGTTCTTCCAAGTCTTTATCATCATCATCGTACTTCTTAGTATTCGTTCTTCCTTTCTTTGCAGGAGCAGATTTCTTTTTGCTTGAAACCTTTCCCTTCTTCTTTTTTGTCTTAGTCATCATTACGAACTCCTTCTAAAATAAAAGTTATAAAATAAATACCCTATCTATTTTCCTCCTTTCCTGATAGGTTTCTTCTCTTTGGGCTCAGCAAAAAACCCTCCAATTAATAATTGTGTTTCATATTCCAATGCTTTCTTTTTGTGTTCAAAAGATTGAACAGCATTCTTATGTTGATTAATTTGAAGTTGATAGTCTACTATCTTAGCATCACTATCCAACATCCTTGTTAGTGCTGCCTCACTTATTTTATCTGTGCTAACTAATATCTTATTTGCCACTTCTCTTCTATAAGTATCTCTTTCATGTATTAATCTTGACATCTTCAATGAGTACTTCAGAAACAAAGTCGCTTGTTTCGCCCACTCTCCTTGTAGGTCATTTTCATTAACCTTCATCTCTTCTTTTAGTTCTTTTATATTCATAGTGTTCTCCATTTTTTAAGTATTATACATTAAAATTTTAATAAGTAAACCAAAAAATAAAAAATATTTTTAAACTTTTATTTCCTTCTTTTCATACCAATTTTTATTGGAAAATTCTGCTTCGATTTCTAAAGGTGTGATAATCCACTCCCATTCTTTTTTAATATCAATACACATTATCTCTTTGGCTTTTTGTAGTACATCTTCTTTTTCTTTTATATTAATATCCATCCCCATATCATCATGAATATTCCATATTAATTTACTCTTCATTTTATATTTTTTCAACCATTTATTCATTTGAATAATACTCCACAAAAGACAATGAAACGCAGGTCCTTGATTGGGGTAATTAAGTAACTGATTTTTGCTCATTGTTCCTCCACATTTAAATCCTGTTAACATCTCTATGTATCCCTTTTTAAGATAATTTTCTACCCATTTTTCTTGCCAATTTTTATGCACATAATATACATCCCAAAAGTCTTGCTCTACTTTTTCTATATGATTAGTAAAATTTTTAATTGTATTTAAATTTTTTGCTTTTAAATGTGTCTGTAATTTAAGTCCGTCTGTAGTTGCTAAATTCATTTTTTTAATGGAGCCTAACAAATTAATTGCACATTGTTTGTACCAACTACCATACAATTGTGGGAATACAAAATTATTTTTTCCACAAAATCTAATATCCTTTGTTATTTGTTTTTTATTTAAGGCATAACATTTTGCGGCTTGTGTCTTATGTATGGTAGCAAAGTTTTTAATTAACATTTTGTCTTTACTATTACAAGCAGCCATTGATAATTCTATTCCTATATAATCTAAACCTCCAATAATTCCGTTCTTTCGCGGAATAAATGCTTCTCTTATTACTCTACCCATTATAGGGTCTCGTGTGGGCATATTTTGAAAGTTAGGACTATTACAACTTGACCTGTATGTCATCACGGTATTTAAATTAAAAGAAGGGTGGAGATAACCGTTTACAGTTTCTTTTATTATATTTTTTAAATATGTATTTTTTAATTTTTTTAATTGCCTTAATTGTATAAGAGGTTTAACTATGGGGGAATCTATAAGATGAAGACATTCCTTACTTACTGAAGGATTGCCTTTTGCAGTTACTACTGGTGGTGTTATTTTCATATATGAAAACAGCACTTTTGATAATTGAGGACTAGAATCAATATTAAATTTATCTTTGTATATTTTTTTCCATATTTTCAATTCATCTGTTCTATTTAATTCACATTCTAACATCATAATTTGCTGCTTTATATTTTTGTTTTGTCTTTTACAATGTGCAACATCAACTCTAATTCCATTTTTTTCCATGTCTGCAAAAGCCAATGTTCCTTCATGAAATAATTTATAAGCTTGTTTATTCATGGGTGATTTCCTTTTCTTGTAAACCATCTTCTTATACAATAACTTCTGACAAGAGAAATGGCTGTGAAGCAGAGTGCTACTTTAAGGTTATTAATAGTTGAGATATGTATATCAAATAATGGAAAGATTATTTTTTGAGCGATAATATTGATAGTTAATCCAACAACAATATTTGTCGCACTCTCAATAAAACTATAAACTCTTTTTTGTTTCATTTCAATTCCTTCATTTGTTTTACAGCAAGTTTAAATTGTAACAAAGCATCCATCCCACAGTAATGTAATAATTCTTGTTGAGGAGCTTCCTTTACTTTATTAAATTCATCTTCACCATCTGTTTTTATATATTTATTCAAATGAGAAGAATAATCTTCTTGCCCAAAATTAATATATGCTTGAAATTTAAGGCCGGTGATTCCTGTACGATTGTCAATTTGATGTGCAGCAATCATACTATCCCACTTCCATCCTCTTACTTTTGTCTTTAATATAATCTTGCTCCACAAATGTTCAAACTTTATATTATGAGCTGTTTTAGAAATGTATTTATCTGCTAATATCATTTTACAATATTTTTTAAGTTTGTCTGTCATAAGAAATGCACTAGCTTGATTTTTTTTATAACTTATTCCACAGCAAACTATTTCGTGCCCTTTTGTATACGGTTTTAAACCAGTAGTTTCATAATCAAAAGCTATTAATTTTACTGGGTTATTTTGATGTATATAACATAATTCTGCAATAGCATCGTCTTCATTTATAATATTTACTTTGTATTTTTTATACAACGGTACTTTTTTCTTTTGTTTTTTGAGTCCTCTTTTAATATCAGTACTAAAAATTTTACTTAAAATTTTCTTTTCCATTTTATATTCAGTTCGTTTTATGTGCATAGGATGGTAGGTTGCAATCACCCATGTTTTATATCGTTGGTCAGGGATAGTAAACCCTCTCCATTTTTTTATTCCTCCAATAGCGTTTCCTAATCTATCATCTAAAAAACTATATAACGCAATTTCTCCCATTAAAAACACAAGACTGGGTTTTAGTTTAAGTATTCGTTTAGCTAATATTTTTGAACAACATTTGACTTCTCTTTTTGTTGGTTTTCTTGATTTTCTACTTGGCCTGCATGAAACACCAAAAGTAATCCAACAATCTTTGTACAAATCAATGTCATACTTTGCAAATTTTTGTTCAAGATACAAAAGAGTTTTGCCTGTAGAACTATATAAATCTTCTTGTCGTCCGGGAGCTTCAAGTACGACTAAAATATGTTTTGCTCCTTGACCTATTACTTTGTGTTTAGGAGATTTGCAAAAAAGATGCAGCTTACATTTTTTACATGTATCAGTAGAGAGTTCTTTTTCTTTTGTGTAAAATACTTCATTCATTTTAGTAACTCCTTTAAATTAGGGGCTTTCCAATTAATAGGTTTAACAACATCATAAGAAGAATTACGTTTAGAATCTAATGGGTTTTTAGTTCTAATTTTTTTCATATTACATTTGTGTACTTCTTCCCATCCTTTATCAAAAGGAAATCCATGAAATACAGCAGTACCTATTGCTACATAAACTAAATCAATTAACGCATCAAAACAACCTTCCATATCTTTTATATTTGAAGCATTAATATATTCTTGAAGTTCTTCTTGCATAAATGATATTCTGAAGTCTTGTAATTCTTTAGAAAGTAAACAAGGTTTTTTAGGAATGTCTAAATTAAACTTTTTATAAAATTCTAATATATCATCAAGCATTAGGTATCTCCTTTTTCCATGGATTTCCGCAACACATTTTACCTTGTTTACATTTATCAATAAAGCAGTCTGCCCCGACTTCATTAAATAATTCAGGAAAATGATTTTTAACTAAGGCTAATATTTTTATTGCTACTACTTGAATTTCTTCTGTGTTTCTATTACATAATCTTAAATTAAAGAAGTTTGATAGACTTCTTGCATTAACTGTCCATATTAAATTATTTTGCATTGCATTAGGTAACACTTGTCGGGCTTCTTTTTTAGGTACACCTTCTGCACATAAAAAATTATAAGATGCTATTGCATTTTCAAGTGCATAAATAAATGTTGGAGGGCGTTTTGTTTTCTTTGAAATACAAACTCCATACTGTGAATAATCTTGATAGTGTTGAGAACCTGAAGTAAAAGACCCCATTCTATGTCGTGTTATTTGAGCTAAGAAACTTCTTGAAGCACCTTTAATTATAAAACAGTATACTACATGTTCAAAGACAGAGGTATGATTCATTTTAAATACATTGGCAATACTGTTTTTAGATAACTTTACATTATCTTCAAAAGCTTTATGTTGAGTAATAGCAAGCGACATATGAACAAGTTTTTGTGGTTCCTTAGTAGCTGAAAGTATTGAAACATCTATTTCATCGTATGTTTTAATTTCCATATAGTCTCTCCTTCATCATTCTAATTTTAAGAATTTGTAAATATGAATAAACTATTTGGTCAAGTAGCTCTTCCTCTATTTCTTCAAAAAGATTTAAATCTTGGTATGAAGATTTACCATATTCTTTAATACCAGTTTGTTCTCGACTAACAGCTTTGTTTATAATAGATTCTAATGATATAGAATCTCTTATATCTTTTTTATCTTCCATAAATTAATTCCTTTTAAAGGTTAATTTTTTATTTAGAAAAGCGACAACTATTTTTAATATCAGCTGTCGCTTTTCTTTTTGTTAATAATTATAATTCCCCACTATTTACCTTTGCTTTGTACCATGCAATGCTAGCTTCTTTTGTGTTTGCTTCAGGGAATTTCTTTTTTACAGCACCCACTATCTCAGCATTAGACAATTTATTAAACTCGCCATTCTTCAGATTTTCTACAACATACGCTCCAATTCCCACTTTCTTACCGCCGGAAACCTTTTTATTACTTTTTGATGCTTTTCCTTTTGGAGCTTTACTTTTAAGTTTAGGCTTAGAGCTCTTCTTCAAGGCCTTGATAGTGGACATTGTTGAACCGGAAATGTTATCATCTGCTTCAATCAATTTTGCTGCCTGAAGAATTTTCTTTTTCATCTTCTTTTCGTCCTTCTTCTTTATAGGTGGGTCTGCAATCTTATCGTTCAACTCGTCTACTGCTTTTTCTAAATCCTTCTTTGTTACTTCCATCAATTCCTCCTTTGGTTAAGGGTTCAACTACAAAACATTTTCAATAAAAACAACCTTTCCTTTAACAGTTCTTGTCGCTACACTCTCCTTCCTCATTTATAATTTTCTAAGAATTAAAAGTTTTATCTTGGCACTTTTGACATAGACCAGATATTTTAAACTCGTTGAATGAGACATCATCTTTAAAAGAAAGTTTTCCAAATGGAACTTTCTCATGACAAAAAGGACAAATATTTTTCTCTACTTGTTCAACTTCTTTTTCAAAACCTAGTTCATTCATAATGGTTTTATTCATTCCCTACCTCCTATTCTATAAAAGTGTGTGTGACAATATACTTTTCTACGAACTCTTGTATCTTTTGAGTCTCTTGAAATTCATGTCCACCATACCCATGAAAATATCCTTTGTACTGTTCAGTCTGAGTGAGAGCGCATAGAAGATTCATAGGCAACTCTTCAGCCTTATCTTTCGCTCCTTGATAATAACCAAATTCATAAAGTGTCATATCTTATTCCCCTTAAATTAAAAAGGTTACTGTAAAAAACTAACAAGAGAACTTACATTAAATGAATGTTGTGGTTCACCATTTCCACTAAAAAACCCATTATCATTTAAATAAACACCTACAGTTATTGGACTGTCAATACTTTCAGGAAGACTTGGGTCTCCTTGTGATGTTATTGCAACAAGTGTTTCATTTTCTTCTTGTACTGCCCATTCACAATTTCCACCAGTATCTTCTATTATGAATCCATTTTTGTTGAGTAATTCAAGTACTTGTTCTTTTCTTTTATATTCTTCAAGTCTCATCTTCTTTTCCTCCTTTAAATATTATCAGGTACATGTAAAGTTTCCAATAAATCTGTGCAATCTGATACAGACAATCCTCCATTAAAACAGTCTTTCATTGTCTTATAGTCTTTCTTTGTCTTTTCACTAATAGTGACTCCCACTCCTTGAAGTGCATTTATATCTTCTAATACTTGTTCTTTGTACTGTGTTAAAGTTAGCATTTTCTCATCTCCATTAAAATGTTAAATGATATAATTGCTTTGTGCCTCCATGTA
>Ga0208010_1000925_pt1 | contig 10016 bp, 5 predicted proteins | sample 2_EtaG_FD_184074 | JGI IMG/M metagenome (GOLD analysis project Ga0208010, IMG submission 184074) | Marine viral communities from the Subarctic Pacific Ocean - 2_ETSP_OMZ_AT15125 metaG (SPAdes) (version 2) | ecosystem: Environmental > Aquatic > Marine > Oceanic | place: Pacific Ocean | collected... | reverse complement strand
CCACAGCTACAATGAGTATATCTATTGATAAAATTTCATACGTTACAGCTAGTGGCACAACACGTTCTGTGACAGGAGCAAATAAGGCAGACGCTATTGTAATAGCGCGATAAGGAGAATATTATGGAAAAATACAACCCAATGCAATCAGTAGTAGGACAGGCTGGTCTTCAGTTAAGCGGACAGGGATTAGCTTGGGAAGGAAAACAGAAGGGCCTGGGTAGACGGGCTATACAAGAATATTTAGACAAACAAGCTAGTGAAACTACCGAAGCTGGTCATGAGATGAGTCTTTGGAATTTACTTGCTACGGGGTTAGGCGCAGGTGCTACAGCTTTCGGAGGGCCTCTATTGGGAGGTTTAGTTGCTGGAGGAGTAAGTGGTTTGGGTGGTCATTTAGCAACAAAAGATTTAAATAAGGAGGGAGTTCCTAATGTTTTATATGGAGTCGCAGAGGCGGAAGAAGCTGAATCATACGCTCACCAAGCAATAGATACTCTAATTGGTTCTGTAGCTCCTCAAGCATTATCTACAGCAATAACAACACCACTAAACTATATGACACTAAAAAATACCTCTAGAGGTAACGGGACAGAACTTAGTGGATTTACTCCAGCACCCACTAATTTTTGGGAAAAATTTTTACAATCAAGGTATAACACATAGGGTTTTGTGTAGATAAATATAGGATGTAACATGGCTTTATACGACAATTATTTAAATCAAAACAATTTATATTCAAGACCATCTGAAATGATGTCTGATGTAAACGATTATCTTGGAGCTAATAGAGCTTCTTTACCAATGAATCAAAATAGTCTTGGTTCAATGATGAGCATCCCTGACCCAGACCCAGGTGGTGGGGGTGGAGGTGGCGGTGGTGGTGCCGGTAACGGCGGTGGCGGTTTCACTATAAAAACACCGTGGTTTGCTCAGCCTGGTGACCAGGGGCCTGGGCCAGATATATATGGGCAGGGAAAGGATTTACTTTCAAAATTTATTGGAGACTTAGGAGCTCTTGATGAGAACCAACAAAAAATGATGATGGATTTTATTACTGGTGGTGGAGAGTATGGAGATACTGCATCTGGAGTATCCAATGAGGAATATGCTCAATTATTCAATGTTAGCGATGATTACTCAGATAGATTCTCAGGATTTCCCAGACTGAATGATATATCTCAATCTATAGAAAATGTATTTGCTTATGGAGATGAGCAAAGAGGTTTTGAACAAAGGGCTGCTCAACAAGCTCAAATTCAACAGGGTGGAAAATTCCAAGGAGGTATGGGCTTCAGCAGATTTGGTAGGGGTAAAGGAATGGCTAATGCTTTAAACAGAAAACAAATGCAGGATACGTTGGAGCAAAGACAGGGAGCTGTAGATGAAGCCGTAGCGGGTAAATACGGTACTTTACTAAGTCATTTACAGTCAGCTATTCGTAGCGGATTCTCAACAGCCGGAACAATTCACGATGAAAACCCACTCGCGGTTTGGGGTTATGATAGTGAATTGGAGGACAAGAAAGAGAAAAGCAAATCAAAACATAAAAAGAAATCTAAATGGGATTTGTGGTTGGAATCATTGATGGGTTAGCGAGCTGATAGAGCAAGACATGGTTAAAAATAATGAAAATTAAAGGCAAAAGATAATGGCTGACGCATTAAGTGATTTAAGATATATTTCAAGAATGGGTTATAGAGACCCTTGGGCTGAAGCGACTAAGAATATTACTGATAGTTTACTGGCTTATGGTAACAGTAAACTAAAACGTGATATGTTGATTGCTGATTACGAGGATAAGCAAAAAGAGCGTGATTATAAACGTGGTCAAGATGCGATTGATAATTCTCTTGATATATTGAAATTGCTACCACCAGAAGAAAGAGGGCCTCAGCTAGACAGAATGTATAAAAATGGACAAGTTGGTGAGTCTGATTATACATCAATTAAACCTACCTTTGACAAGATAGCTGAAACTTCGACACAATGGAATAATTTGTTTGATAAAACAAAGGATAAAAACGCTACGGCAAAAGAGCGGTTCGAAGCAGCTTCTCGTATGTATGAAATCTCTGACACCGATACACGTAGAGGAACAGCCGGAGGGTTAAAGACTCATTATGGGAATGAACTTGGACGTGAAAACACTAGAGAATCAATGACTAATCTAGGAGCATTAAATAGCATTTATCTTGGTAATTCTATGGATATGTACCAAGATGCAGTCGATGATTATAATTTCGCAGGGGCTAGTCAGATATTAAATAGTAAAATCGCACAAACAGGTAAATCTGTAACAGCTATAAATAGTACATATGAATGGTTAGTCGAGAATGAACAAAAAATGTTGAAAGAATTTGGTGAAATTGGGCAACCTTATATAGACGCGAAGAATTTACGTATACAAAATGAAAAAACTTTTTTAACTTGGCTACCAAAGGTTTATCAAAATATGCCATTTCCACAAGCACTACAAGCTGCTTTAGCCGGAGTTAGTCCCACATCTCAAGATAGAAAATTAGCCAATCAACAGAAAAAAGTTAAGACTAAAATTTCTCCGGTTACCCCACAGCCAACTGTTTATAAACCAATACTAGGTATCAAGGAAGAAGATTTACAAATACCAGACAGTTCATCCGTATCACTTATTAATGTTCAAACCGGCAAACCATTTGACCAAAAATTTCAAGGTAATGTTGCTAAGCAGCTAATAGAATCTGGTAAGGGCACTCTTGTAAAAGATACAGCTGTATCAAAATTATATTGGGATAGAAAGGATGACGTAATTCATGAGCGTGGAATGGTTTACGAATCACCAGAAAAGCCAGGATTTTTTAATGTTGAACTTAGGGCGGAGAAAAGAAATAAGAGAATCACTCTTAAAGCTGGTGATATTGTCGTAGATTTAAAGTCTGGTAAGGAGTATCCAGTAGCTATTGATACTCCAGTAACAAGAGATTATACACCAGATAAAATTGTTTATACTGTTAATGGAGTAAAATATAATTGGAAAGAATTTATGTCTAAATTCGGTAAGCGAATGTTCGAAGCTACCCAAGTCCAAAAAACAGGAGCTCCACAATTTTTACTTGATGCTCAACAAAAGGCCAACGAATTTGAAATATTAGGTATTAGTCAAGTTCAATCAGATTCAGATTCTACGTTTGTTGCTGATTCAACTAAAAAAAAAGCACTGAAATAGTAGATACAGGATTAAAAAATTACTTTGGAGATAGGATAAGAATGGACAAATCAATGGTATCTCCGTTTTTACAAGCAAAGGATACTTTATCAAGACAAGGAATAGATTTGCAAGTAGTTGATACTTTTAGACATAAATCAGTTCAAAAAGAACAATACGAAAAATCATTTGGCACCCCAAAAGAAGGGCTTGTAGCTCATCCTGATAGTTCTTATCATCCAAAAGGATTAGCTTTTGATTTAGCTCAGATACCCGAAATGAAAAACCCCAAAGTCGCTGAAGTCCTTAAAGAAGTTGGGTTTATACAGTCAAGACCTGATGACGAATGGTGGCATTGGTCATTAGATTAGAAATTAAATAATATGCCTCAAAATCAACTATATGAATACGATGTAAAGTATAATGGATATGTCTTTAAGCTTCGAGGGTATAGAGAACCCACAGCTGAAGAGGTTCATAAAATCTATGTAGATTCTGTTCTCTCTGGAAATCCATTTGATTCCAATACTCCATCATTGGACATTGGTATGTCTGAAACAGACTTTGAAAGAGCTGAAAGAAGCTCTGATGAGATTGGTTCTTTACAACCAGACAGGGATTATCAAGACGCTACCTTCGGACAAAGGTTTTGGGAAAGCGCTAAACTGGCAGCTGTGCCTCATTTTGGACTAATGGAATCACGACTAAGCCCAGCTGACGAATCATCTGAGATTTGGGCGGAGGCTCTTGGTGGATTAGGTGGAGCTGTAGCTGGTATGATTCCATTTTCTTTAATTGGTGGTGGTGTGCCTGGTATTGCGGTTGGAGGAGCTAATGTAGTTAAAAAATACAGACACGCTGCAAAGTTATTTGATTTAGCTAGAAAAGCCCAGAAGCTTGGTAAAAACAAAGAAGCGACAAAACTATTAGACAAAGCTGAGAGTTTTGCTCGAAGTAATAATAAACTATTTAGCCAAGCTATTAGAAGTAAATCATTTCCTTCCCCAACTGGTCTTCTTGGAAATACCAAACCATATCGAGAATATATATTAAAAAGCGCAGAGAAGAATCCTAAATACGCTAGGGCTCTTAATTTGTTTGCTAATAATGTTGTTACATTTGGTTTATATGGTCAGAGTAAAATGCCATACGATAAATTGGAAGGTAGACTCGAACAATTTGGAGCTGATGCAGCGGCAAGTGCAATATTTTCAGTCGCTGGACTACCAACAATGCTTGGTCATGTTTCAAAGGGAGTTAAGTACGGTGTAGAGCCTGGTCTATTGATGGGTGCTGGTATGTATTCAGATGCTGGTCAATCCGATATGACTATGGAAGAACGGGCTATCCATGGCGCTTCTTTAGTTGCATTTCATTATGCAAGGCAGGGTTTAGGAGAGCTTCATATAAGAGAGAAGATTGGTACGGCCTTTAGACTTGCTGATTCAAGCCTGTCGGATGCCAATGTAAATTCTATACGAGACAGTAATATGTCAAAGAATATTTCTTCCGCTGCTTTAAAATATGTTAATGAAAATGTGAAGTATAGAACATATTCTCAAAGAAATAATCCAGATAGAATTGTCCAGCTTTTAAAAATTGAGAAACCTTCTGAGGATGGCCCTAAAAAACATAGAATTGTATTTCAAGATTTAAATACATCTCAAATTTTATCAATCGAGGGCGATACGTATCAACAAGCATCAAAGAATTTTCGTGGTAAGTTTAGTGAAAATATACCACCTGGAAAGAAAAGAGTTATTGGCAAAGATTTAAATGAAGAGCAATTATTTGAATTAAGAAAGCTAAAGGATGGCGAAAAGGAGCTCAGAGACGCTCTTCAGTCACCTAGGAGTAAGGAAGTGTATGAACTATCTGAGGTTACTTCCGAAGAAAACATAAAAAATCCATTTCATGTAAAAATTGGTGTTGAAGAAGTCAAATTTTGGGGCTCTAAAGTCGATTCATATAATAAAGATATCGAATCTTTAAAACAGAGAAGAGCCGGTGTTGACAAAGACACAAGCGTTGTTAATAAAACTAGAGAAAGAAATGTAATCGATAAAGAAATCGAATCTTTAGAACGAGGAAAAACTGTAGCTAATGAAAAATTAAGAGAAGCTTATAAGAGTGTACAAGAACGCTCTAATGAGAATTTTGACCCATTGCGTGATGAGTTTGAAATTGGTGATAATGTTAAAATACCAAAGTTTGATGAGACAACTGGAAAATTAGACTATACTAAAGCTGGTATCGGCAAATATGTCGGTAGAATGAAGGACTTTAAACCTGGAGAAGTTATAGCTCCAGAATGGATGCAGTCAGAACCAACTAAAAATACAAGTTATTTTAAGGATATTCCTGTATTTGAAGTAAAGACTCATGGAGGTTCTAGGGTTGAGAGAGTTGCTATAGGTGGTAAGATACCAGAAAAAGTTTCAAAAGCTATAACCTCAGCTCAATCTATAGATAGACCTATGGTAGAATATGCTAAGGATAATAAGCAAATTAAGGAGATTGCTGAGAATCCTGTGGTTGCTCAGACTGGTGGAAAAATTCAATCTTTAGAATGGAATCCTAAAAGTAGGGTTTTTAAAACAATATTCCAATCGAAACCAAAAGGCCCAGGCCCAGGTGGAGATAGAACTACAATAAACTTTCAAAAAGAAGGCATGGTTCCTAGGAGTAGGGGCGAAATGTTAGAATTAGCAAAAAATCTTGGATTTAAAGATACGGAAACTATGTCTAATATCGGTCTTGAAGTGCGCGCTTTTAAAAGACATTGGGATGAGAACATTGGTTCATATTTCGGGGCTAAGACAAAAAAGCCATATGAAGTAAGTTCTTTTGAAAGTACATATGAACACGCTAAGGACATGGGATTTAAGGGTTCTAAAAAAGATTTATGGGATTTTGCCGTCAATTTTTCTCGAGAAGTTCCTGGTATTATAAAAGAATCATACACTGCGTACGCTCCATCAAGATTAAAGAAGGTCAAGTTATCAGATGGCTCTAAGCCGTTTCCAGACGGTATTCCTACGATGGAGGGGGCTATGAGACTGGAAGCTGATATGGTAGAGTCTGTTAGGTCAAAATTGGAAGTAAGAAGAGAACAGGAAAGAAAAAGATTCCACCAGTTTAAAGAAGCGGATGAATCTCAATGGCCTAATATGAATAATATGCCAAAAGATATTACTATAGATAAATCTACATATGAATCTTATCCTGAATTTGACCCGAAGAATGATAAGCCGTGGGCAGTAAGATTTGTTTGGGACTCTCGTAAAGCGAATGAAATTACGACAAAGAAGCGGCGAGCTATGCGTAATGGCAAGGTGGCTAGATTTAAAACAAAAGAGGAAGCTGAACAATTTGCTCTTGACCATTGGATGAATCAGGAAGCTATTGAAAAACATATTGATAATAAGATTAGACATATTTCCGCTTTAGAAGGAGCTGAGTATAGCGAGATAAACCGACAAAGAGGTAGATTAAAAGAAATTCAAAGAAAGGAAGGAATATCTCAGGAAGACTATAAATACATACTAAATGAATTTTTTCCAGAGAGTAACGGCTCATCATTAAACATGACCCACGAAGAACTTCAGGTCGCATCGGCGTATCTAAGTAATGCGGGTAACACGAAAGTATATCAAGATAAAATGTCATCTATGGTGCCCCCAGCTGATATAATAAGTCGTATAAAATCAAATGCAAGGAAATTATTCATCGGAGTAGCTAAGAAGGCTTTTCCAATTTACACAACACTTCAATTAGCAAATTCTAGGATTTCTAATATTTGGAGCAGAAAAATGGTAACGCATGAAATTACCAGACAAATTATTACTGGTGATTTCTCCGAATTTAAGGTAAATCTTAAAAAAGCTTATAAAATCAACAAAAAGAAAGACTTTGAAAATCTGTCTTCTATACTTGATAAAAAGTTTGAAGATTGGTATGACCCCAAGATGGATAAGTATCCAATAGAGGATATACAAAGAGCATATAAATTGTTTCAACACAAGGTCGTTGCTGAGTATTTAATTCCAAGTGGTATGATGGTTCGTAATGCTGGTACACCAGGTGCTAAATATGAGCTTTTGTTTGAAGCTTATGATGGTTCTGGTGGTCTTATTGAATTAGCCAATGGATATGATGCTGTAAGACTTGTCGAAGGTATAGACTTTATAGATACCCAAGGACGGTCTAAAGTGCCAGAGACAGGGGAAGTTCCTAAAATAGTTAAGGGTGTAGTTGTTACAACCAAGGGAGAAGGAATTCCATTTGAATATTTAAAGTCACTTAGAACAATGAATGAGGACACTGGTAAATATGATGGTGGTTGGTTTATAAAGGGTAAGGATAGATTCATTGTTGAATGGAAGGATGAAAATACCGCTAAGACAACAAGATTGGATAGTAAAACAGTAGAAACTAAAGATGGTAAATATGTAAAGGTTCATGATAAAGATGGTGTCCCAGGTAAATTTAACCACCACATAGAAAAGAATTATCTTACTAGAATTATTACAGATGAGTTTAGGGAGCTAATGGCTGACGGGAATATTTTATTTAGGGAGGGCGTTGCTGATATTGTATCTAAGACAGACCCAGACTTTGTGAATATGAACGCTACTCAAGCTCAAAAACATAAGGCTGCTTTAGATTATATCAATAATATTGATAAGTTTTGGAGAGACCAAGCCGGTGTATTTGGAACTCAGTATACAAGAGTCGCTAATCTTCCTCCTATTATAGCGTTTGAATCTGGCACAAATTATGCAATACAATTAAGTGGATTTAAGGATATAAATGGTAAACCTATATCAAAGAACTCAACTGTTATAGATGTTAAGGGTCAAAAAAAATCAGTAGGGAAAATTGTAAATGTATATGAGAGAAACTTTGATAAAATTATATCGAGACAAGGCCAAAAGATAGCTCATATTGTTCCGACCTTTAAATTATTTGGCAAGCGTGGAGCTCAGAGCGATGAGGTTAAACGTGAATTAAACGAATTAGCCTTGGAAACAGATGAAAGTTTTGCAACATGGGCTCACGAAGCTTTGTCGTTACAAATAAATGCTGTCCAAAAGAATCAATGGTATGATGGCCCTCTTAGGTCTTTGACGATGATTTCCGCTCAGATTGGACTATCATCACCATTATCAGGGTATAAGAACTTTGTTCTTGGTCAACAGAGTAATGCAACTGTATTTGGATTCAGACAGTCACTTAATGGAATGTTTAGAGCTATGGCCGACCCAAAAGCGATGTCAAGTCTTACTGGCAGGATTGGTGGTAAGGAAGCTGGTGTTCATGAAATTATGTCTGGTCGAATTGTATATTCTAAGTACAATCCAGGTATGATGAGACAGACTGAGGTTATGAACCGTATTATTAGTACTTCTATTGGAGAGCCAGCGTTAAAAGCTCATATTGATAACCTTGGTGGTGTAAAAAATGTAATGAATAAGGGTGTATCTAGAAAGACATCTTTCCGTACTCTGAGCGATGTATTTAAATTTACAGATGCTGAGATATCTGAAATGGTAAAATTGGGAAGTCATAAAATATATCAAAAACCTGAATATATACAGAGAGCTCAATCGATGGCTCATTTAATCACTCAAGGAGGCCCATCATTGCCATTTGTCCCATTATGGATGGGAAAAAACTGGGCCAAACCGCTCACTCTATTTTATAGGGTTGCGTACAGAATGACAGAGAATGTCGCAAACTCTGTAATTAAACCTTTGGTTGCTGACGGTAATCCAATACCAATGGCAAGATATATAAGTATGCTACCAGTAAGTGGGGCTGCTATATTTGGAGCTCATTATCTTTTATTGGGTGAGGAACAGAGGAATAGATTTAAGGGTAAGTCAGACCAATTCTTTGAATTAACTTTAAAAGCTGAGGGGCTTGGAGTTGCAAGTAACGCTTTCGATGAACATGGAAATGTTATAGAATCTTATCAGCCAGCAGTATGGAGAGCTGTGAAGTCACTTGGTATTAATATTTGGGCTACGGCTTTGAGAAAGAAGTTTGTTCCACAAGCTTTTGAAGATTTAGCTACAGAGAATGTTGTATTGTTGAATAGAGTAGTTAAATTGTATGAAAAATCAAACAAACCATTAGTAAAAGCTCATAATGATTCAAGACGTAGACAAAGACAATTTACAGATGTTTATTTCAGAAACAGACCTTACCTTGGCGATGAACTATCTTCATTGACTGAAAAAAGTCCTTATTACAGAGCAGTAAAGGAAGTATTTTGGACTGATGATGCTGAAGAAAAAGCTCGTGTATATTATGCGGCTAGAAATTATATAGCTCAGCATGAAATTAATAAAGACCCATCTCTGAAGAAACTTCCACATAAGGCAATAAAACTTGCGAAAAAGAATTTAAATACAATTACATCTGCTCAGCGTCCTGTTCCAACCTCATGGAGAAAAAGAACAACTGGAGCTAAGACAAGATATGAAATATATATGTCTAAGATTGACCCTGAGACTAGAAGAAAAGAACAATATATTGAAAATGAATATAAGAAGAAACTAAGAGACTTTAATTCTGCAATTAGTAAATATAGTACAAAATACAACAAAGACCCATTCCCCGGGCCATCTAAATAGGATTAATCATGAATCCCGAAACATTATTATCATTAATATCAGGCGGAAGATATGGTACATCTGCTGACTTACCAACTATCCCTGAAATGGCTCATAGTTACATTGACCAAATAAAAGACACCCACGACCAACAACAGCAAAGAGAGATGCAAATACAAGGTCAAGGTCTTGGATTATTGGATATGGTAGGC
>Ga0208010_1000924_pt1 | contig 10019 bp, 10 predicted proteins | sample 2_EtaG_FD_184074 | JGI IMG/M metagenome (GOLD analysis project Ga0208010, IMG submission 184074) | Marine viral communities from the Subarctic Pacific Ocean - 2_ETSP_OMZ_AT15125 metaG (SPAdes) (version 2) | ecosystem: Environmental > Aquatic > Marine > Oceanic | place: Pacific Ocean | collected... | reverse complement strand
ACGTTTCCTTTTTACAACATTGTAAAAACTGGAGACACAAGTTACGACATTGAAGTCGCTCTTGCAGGCTACAATAAGAAGGATATCAAAGTCGACTACGCAGATAACTTATTGACTATCAAATCCGTTAAGGAAGTTAAGTCTGATAAGGAATACGTGGATAAATATAAAGATGGATTGATTCATCAAGGAATCGCCAAAAGATATTTTTCTAAAGTGTTCACTATTGCTGATGATGTAGAAATCAAAGGCGCTGAACTAAAAGACGGATTGCTGAAAGTATCCCTAAACAGGATTCTTCCAGAAGGCAAAAAGCCGAAAATAATCGAAGTTAAATAAGGGATTGAAAATTTTAGCGCGCTACGCGCGTATATCCTACATTTTCGGGGATGTAATGTCCCCGGAGATGCTTTTATTTCCTTTACTCATATTATCATGTGCCCATAAAGGTTGTAAATTAGTATAGTGAAAACATTTCTTCTGTTGTTCTGGATCTGAAAGATCAAAAGATGTGCACGGTTTAATGTGATCTATATGCCATGTGCCTTGATTTTGTCGAGTCATACCTGGTTTAAATTGCTTTTCAATATAATCCCAAAACCACTGAATACTTGGAATACCTAAAAGTTCTAAAGTAGGAGCACATTTTTCACCTAATTTAAAGCCTCGTGTTAGTGAATATCGAACTTGAGCTCTTAATATTTTTCGCATTCTAAAATTTTCATCCTTATGATATTTTAGTCTCTGGTATATTCTCATTCTTTCTAAATTTTTTTTAGCGTATTCTTTTCTATGAGCTTTATAAACAGAGTTATTTTGACATTTCTTGATGTACCACTCTTGTTTCACTTTTTTTACAGACTCTTTATTATTTAAACGCCAACGATTTGCCTTTTCCTTCTTTTCTTCAATGCTTTGTTTATTTTTACTCTTGAAATCATATTGACATTTTTCTGAACAAAATTTTCTATCAAAACGACCCTGTGGATAATACATAAACTTTATTTTACAATTTATACAAACAGTTTGTCTCAATTTATCAGGGCGAAATTTTTCACTATTTTTAGAAAAAAATATCATATCCACGCTTTCAGTTCTTCGCCCATAATTTCTGTGGCGATGTTTACTTTCTTGCGGAGGCACTTGACAATTTTTTCGTCAATCGTGTCTTCCGCAAGAATATCAATATAAGTCATAGGTTTCTTTTGACTTATTCTATCAATTCTAGCTTCTGATTGTTTTCGTTTTTCCAGGTCATAACCATTGGAATAATAAATCATGGTTGATGCTCCAGTTAACGTTATTCCATATCCACCCGTTGCAGGTGTTCCAATGAAAAATCTAACTTTTGAATTATTTTGAAATTTATTAATATTCTTCTGTCTTTCATTTTGTGGCGTTAATCCATAATAGTCTACACAGCATCCTACTCCATATTCCTTGACAACAGCTTTAATAATGCTTTTTATGTCATTTTGATAATGCGCCCATATAATGGTTTTTCCCTCTATTTCTTCGAGAACTTCAAGAAGCTCTTTTATACGATTATTTTCAATTTCCTGCACTGTGCCATCATCAGCTTTAAAATGGCCACAGGTAATTTGATGTAATCTCATAAGCTGAGTTAAAACCGTAGCGGTCGTTGTCATTTTACCATTCATCTCCGCTAAAGCCGTTTGTTTCATTTGTTGATAAATCTTTCTTTGATCCGGTGTCAATTGGACAATACGCTTCATAAATGTTTTAGGGGGTAAATCCAGGCAATCATCTTTTAATACTCGGTATGAAAAAGGCTTCAGTTTCTCGGACAATTCAGAAAGATTCTTATAACCCGTTACAATCTGCACTGACCTCCCATTAAAATTAGCAAGCCTTATGTTGGCGTACCTGGTTCTAAATGTATAATAAGAATTATGGCCCAATAACCACGGATCAAGGAACTCGCATTGTTTATATAAATCTAATGGAGACTTGGTAACAGGCGAACCCGTTAAAATTCTTTTATATTTTGCATTTAGTCCAAGGGACACAATCGCCTTGGTCCTTTTGGCATTTGGATTTTTAATGGTTGTAGATTCATCGATAGCCATTAAAGTTTGATGACTGCTGATGAATTTTTCTGCAAACAATACGCCTTTTTTAGTGGATAAGGCCTCTACATTCATGAGTAGAATATGAAGATTTATTCCGGTCTCGAATAAAGTATTTAATTTTTCCTGTTGTTTCTGATTTATCAACGCCTGCCATAAAACAGTTCTTGTTTGTATATGTTTAACTAAGTGAGCAGGAATTTCCAAATCATGCCAATTTTTATAAACGCCTTTAGGTGCAATAATCAAAGCACCATTAATTTTGCCTTTATCATAGAGCATAGCAATATTATCCAGCAATACCTTAGATTTACCGGTACCCATTTCCATAAAATAGGCAAATACCTCTTTATTCCATGACATTTCTAACGCTTTTAATTGATGCGCGAATGGCTTAGTCTTAAATTTATAATTCATAACTTTTTTTATTTTTCTTTCTTGACATTAAGTATCATATTTAGTATATTGAGTCAAGAAAGTTATTATGGAAAAAGAAAGTATAGTTTATGTAATACAAGAACTGCCCGGGACACGAGTCGGTCGTCCTAAGTATAATATTATGGGTGCTCTTAAATACGGTAAACTTAAAGTTCTTTTAAAAGAGGATACACAAATCGTTTTAAGCCCAGGACCTATTGTATTCGAACTAAGGCGGTTGTTAAAAGATTACAACTCAAACGATTATTTACTTTTGTCTGGTGATCCTGCAGTTATAGGACTTGCCTGTGCAATTGTATCCGACATAAATAACGGGAAATTTAATCTTTTAAAATGGGATAGACAGGAGAAAGTATATTATCCACTAGAAATAAACTTATATGAGAAAGGAAAAATTAATGAATAGAGCATATAGCCGATTAAAACAAAGACTAGAGTCTGCAGAAGCATGGACTGAAAATTTTTTAGAGGTAGAAAGACATAAAGAAATTTCTAAAAAAGCCCTTCACGAACATTATAAACAAAAACCTATTTTATCATTTTTCTTTCGACTGTATGTTTTTCCCACTGTTCTTCTAGATTGTTTTTCAGATATAATTTGGTGGAATAGATACTACAAATGTTGTAAAGAAATAGAAATAATTAGAAAGGAAATAAAAATTTATGAGCAAAATTGATTTTGAAAAAGATCAGACGGAATCCATCACACAAACAAATGAGGTGAAGGCTCTTTCTGATCAAGTAGTAAAATTAAGACAAATGGAAGATCAGGTGAAAGAAAAAGACACTGAACTTAAGAAATTAAAGAAAGATTTGGATATTATTTCAGCAGAAGTTATTCCAACAATGATGACTGAAATGAATATCTCTACATTAAAATTAGCAGATGGGTCCGCAGTAGAAGTAAAACCCATCTACGGTGCTTCTATTTCTATAGATAAAAAAGAAAAAGCATTTAACTGGCTTCGAAACAACGGCCTGGGTGACCTCATTAAAAATGAGATAACCGTTTCCTTTGGTCGTAACGAAGATAACAAGGCAACGGCTTACGCCGGCCTTGCAGCAGGGCAAGGGTTTCAACCCGTCCAGAAATTAAAGGTTGAACCAATGACCCTCAAAGCTTTGGTCAGAGAGCGTATTGAAGCTGGACAAGATATGCCCTCTGATCTATTTAACGTGTTCGCAGGAAACAGGACCAAAATAACGAGGAAATAATAACCATGAACAATGGAAAAAACGTAGTAAAAAAAGAACAAGCTGGAGCCTTGGCAGTTTCAAATCTTGAAGCTGACTCAGGTAAAGGCTTAGGTAATATAAGGCAAGAAGATCTAGCCTTACCATTTTTAAAAATACTGGGGCAATTATCGCCTGAAGTAAATAAAAAAGATGGAAAATATGTTAAAGGTGCAGAACCGGGAATGATTTTCAATTCTGTAACCAGTGACTTATTTGATGGCGAGAAAGGCATAAATGTAGTTCCATGCTACTATAAATTGGAATACATTGAGTGGAAAGAACGTGGCGAAGGATCGGGCGCTCCTGTTGCAATTCATTCATCCTCAAGTGATGTTATGACTAAAACAACTAGAGACGCTTCTTTTAAAGATAGATTACCGAATGGTAATTACATTGAAAAAACAGCGAGTCATTTTGTAATTATGTGTAATGGTACTCCATCTACCGCTCTAATCGCTATGAAATCTACTCAATTAAAAATTAGTAGAAAGTGGAATAGTATGATGTCGAGTATAAAATTAAAGGGTGAAAATGGATTATTTACACCGGCATCTTTCAGCCACATTTATCGATTAAAAGCAGTTCAACAATCGAATGATAAAGGAACATGGTTTGGTTGGGAAGTTAGCAAAATTGGTCAAGTTCAAGAAACTGAATTGTATCAACAAGCTAGAGTTTTTGCAGAAAACATTTCTAAAGGAGATGTTGCAGTTAAACATGGCGAAACTGCTGCAAAACAAACTCCATCCCATATCTAATTTTCATTACGATCGTAACTGAAGGCTGGGCGGTGAGCGAGAGTGAGCCGCCCGGAACATTATGACAATTGATAAGAAATACGCATTATGACAATTGATAAGAAATACATAGATATATTTACCGGATTAAAAAGAAATTTTGGCTACGCCAATATTAAAGACGGATACACTGATCCAGAAACAGGAAAACTTAAATTAAAACAAGGAGATTACGGTTGGGCCTCACGCCCAATTACAGATAAGGACTATCAAGACCATCTTTTAGGAGTTAAATCAATAGGAATACAAGCATGCGATGATGAAGGAATGGCAAGTTTTGGTGCCATAGATGTTGATCCTGAATATAAGGCTTTTAGTCCAAAAAAATTTCTAGAAGTAATCAAAAAACATAATTTACCAATTGTACCTTGCAAATCTAAAAGTGGAGGTCTGCATTTATATGTTTTTCTAAAAGAACCAGCAAAAGCAACAATTATACGAAATTTTTTGAGCACTTTACTCTTCACATTTAAACTAGATGCTGCTACAGAAATATTTCCAAAGCAAACAGAATTAGGTACTGATGAGAAAGGAAAACCGCTCAATGGAAACTTCATAAATTTACCCTATTACAATAAAAAAGAAAGAGTGGCTTTAAATCTAGACGGCACATCCTTCACATTTGAACAATTTATCCAAGTTGTTGAAGTAAATCAAAAAACAGCCAAAGAATTAGAAGAATTCTCATTAACTCACGTAAAAACTGTGTTGCAGGGAGGTGCCAAAGAATTCGAAGATGGTCCTCCGTGTTTACAGGCATTAAGCAAAGAGAAATTATCCGATGGACGAGATAGATTTTTATATAATTATATGGTTTTTGCAAAAAAGAAATATCCCGATGATTGGGAGCAAAAAATCATAGAAGCTGCAAGAGATTATTTCGAATATTCAAAAGAATGGGATGATGAGAAAGTTAGATTCAAAATAAGATCTTGGAAAAAGGAAACTAAGGGACATACCTGTACCGAAGAACCTATTGTTCATCATTGCATGAAAGCAGAATGCGTTAAAAGAAAATATGGAATAAATTCAGATAAAAACAGAATTTTCCCTGGATTATCTGGTCTTGTAAAAATTAATTATAAACCAGACCCAGAATATACATTTAATGTAGCGTTACCTGATGGTGTAAAAATTAAACCTGTGCATGCAAAATCCATTGAATGGATTACAGATCAAAGAAAAGTAAGAAATATTATTGGAATTTATGCAGGGTTTATCCCGCCACGTGTAAAAGATGTTGCCTATCAAGAGGTGTTAGATGTTTTATTTTCTACTCAAAAAGAATTAGATCCTCCAAAAGGAACAAGTCCCGAGGACCAATTATTTATTTGTATGAAAGAATATATAAATGGACCACAAGCAACAACATATACTGCTTTTAAAAGTGGAGCTACTCTTTTCGATGAAGAATATGCATACTTTAGATTTGATCCATTTTATAATTTTCTTAAAAGTAAAGAATGGAAAATAAAACAAGATCGAACGGGATGGATGATTGAAAATATTGAAAAGATTAAAGGAAAATTTACTAGAAAAAGATTTCCCAAGAAAGAAGAAGAAAAATCCTATGAACCACTTGATGTGGTCTGTGTCCTACAATCAATTTTTGAAGAACCTGATCTTGATGAAGACATAGTTTCTATTAAGTCGAGAAAAGACATCATATAATGAAAAAAATAAAAGTATTGGGTCCACCAGGAACCGGTAAAACTTTTACTTTACTCAATTATGTAAGAGACTACATAAAAAAAGGAACTCCACTGAATCGTATAGGATACTTTGCATTCACTAAAAAAGCGGCCTATAACGCAAGAGATACTTTTCTTGAAAACAAAGAATTTAAAGATGTTTCATTTAATCTTAAAAAGAAAGATTTAAAATTTTTTCAAACTTTGCATTCTTTTTCTTTTCACGTTCTAGGTTTAACTGAAGATCGTGTAATGCAACCAGAGCATTATGAGGATATTGGTAGACTTACAAATGTTCGTGTAAAATATACAAAATATGATGATATGGAAAGCAATGGATATTTAACCTGTGACTCGGAATATTTCCAACTTATTAATAAATCAAGAGTCAAGGATATTTTGGTTGAAACAGAATTCAATACTAATGAGTATTCTAGAAAAATTGACTATCAAATTTTGAAGCATATTGATATTAACCTTCAAAATTATAAACAAAAAAATAATTTAATTGACTACACAGATATGATTAATAAATTTATAAAAGAATCTTATAAATCTCCCACATTTGATGTAATCTTTATTGATGAAGCTCAGGATCTATCTCCAATTCAATGGAAAATGTTTAACATATTAAAAACAAAAACCAATAATATCTTTATGGCGGGTGATGATGATCAAGCTATTTTTGCCTGGGCCGGAGCAGATGTTAATAGATTTATTAATGAACCTGCGGACAATGAATTTCTCGATGAATCTCGCAGGGTTCCTCAAGCGGTTCAGAAAATTGCTAATAAATGGATTTCACGTATTCCAGAAAATAAACGAATTGATAAAACATGGGAACCTCGAAAAGATAAAGAAAAAAATATCATAGAAGGACACCAAGAAGCTATATATTCATTAGATAATGTGAACCTATTTAAAGATAATTGGTTAATTTTGGCAAGAACAAATTCAAAAATACTAAAAATTGAAAAAGAATTAAGGGATAAAAATCTATACTACGAAACTAAAAACGGCAAAAGTCACGATGTAAGATTGTACAAAAGCATTTTAAATTGGACTCGGTGGAATAAAGGAGAATCTATAACATTACCAGAATGTAGAGATATTTTTGATTATCTTGATTTCGATTTTAACGAAAAATCATTTGAAAAAAAGAAATTAATAAACATAGAAGACGCTGGGTTTAGCCGAGGAAGTGTATGGTTTGATATGTTTACAGAAGCTAATGCTAATGAGAAATTATATATAAGAACCATGCTCAGTAGCGGAGAAAAATTAAGTCTTCCTGCTAGAATTAAATTACAAACTATTCATGTTACTAAAGGTGGAGAAGCGATGAATGTAATTCTAGCATTAGATAATACAAGTAAGATAAGAAATTCTATGGCAAATAGTCTTGAAAAACAATACGAGGAACACAGGATTTTTTATGTTGGTGCAACACGAGCAAAACAAAATTTATATTTATTAAAGGCAAAAATAGAAAGATATGGTTATCAAGAATGAACAGCGTTACAATAATAACAGTTATTTGTCTATATACTTTTATATTTTGTTTAATCCTGTTGGAAATTTCATGAGCGTATATAATAAACAAATAGGCGGGACACATTATAAAAAAATGAAAATTCAACCTAGTGAATTTATTAATAAAAATAAATTGCTATTTGCAGAAGGAAATGCTATTAAATATATTTGCAGACATGCAGCGAAAGGAGAAGTACAAGATTTGAAGAAAGCAAAACATTATATTGATATGATTATTGAAAGAGATTATTCTAAATGATTATTCCTAAATTCGAAGCTCAAAAAGAATGGACTACACCATCAAATTGTCCTGACTTATCTAAATATTCAGAAATTGCAGTGGATCTTGAAACCAGAGATCCTGATTTAAAAAACAAGGGATCAGGTTCAATCATTGGTAACGGCGAAGTAGTAGGAATAGCAGTAGCTGTAAAAGATAATTCTTGGTATTTCCCAATTGCACATGGAACGAATCCTAATATGAATCGGAAAAAAGTTTTATCCTGGTTTAAAGATACTATGTCGACAGAGGCAACAAAAATTTTTCACAATGCCATGTATGATGTCTGCTGGATACGAAAAATGGGTATAAAAATCAATGGCTTAATCACTGATACCATGATCGCAGCTTCTTTAGTTAATGAGAATAAGTATCGGTATGATTTAAATTCCTTGAGTTGGGATTATTTAGGCTACGGAAAAAATGAATCCACATTAAATGAAGCTGCAAAAGATTGGGGTGTAGATCCTAAAGCAGAGTTATGGAAACTTCCAGCAACTTTTGTTGGAGGATATGCTGAGCGAGATGCTTCTCTTACTTTAGAACTATGGCAACTTCTAAAAAGAGAAATATCAAATCAGGATGTAGAAAGTATTTTTAATTTAGAAACCGAATTATTCCCTTGTCTGGTTGATATGAGATTCAAAGGCGTGCGAGTAGACGTTCCACAAGCCCACAAATTAAAGCAACAATTAGAAAAACAAGAAAAAGAGCTCCTGCTAGAAATAAAAAAAGAAACACAGATAGAGCCTCAAATATGGGCAGCACGATCCATTGCCAAAGTTTTTGACAAATTGAAATTGCCTTACGAAAGAACTTTAAAAACAAATGCACCATCATTTACAAAAAATTTTCTTTCCGAACATACACATCCTCTAGTTCAAAAGATAGCAAAAGCTAGAGAAGTAAACAAGGCCCATACTACATTTATCGATACTATTATTAATTACGAGCATAAAGGTAGAATTCATGCGGACATTAATCAACTTCGAGGAGATAGTGGAGGAACAGTTACAGGAAGATTTTCATACCGAAATCCAAATTTACAGCAGATTCCAGCACGGAACAAGGACCTCGGACCTTTAATTAGAGGTTTATTTATACCAGAGGAAAATTGTACGTGGGGATGTTTTGATTATAATCAGCAGGAACCAAGATTAGTTGTTCATTACGCGTCACTTTATAAATTTCCGTCAGCCTATAATGTCGTTGATTCTTATCAAAATAATCCAGACACAGATTTTCATAAAATTGTAGCAGAGATGGCAAATATTCCTAGAACTCAAGCAAAGACAATTAATCTAGGACTATTCTATGGAATGGGAAAAGCCAAGTTACAAGCAGAACTTGGTGTGAGCATAGAAAAAGCAGAAGAATTATTTCAAATGTATCATGGAAAAGTTCCATTTGTAAAACAATTAATGCATGTTGCATCGAATCGTGCTCAGGAACATGGACAGATTCGAACACTTCTTGGAAGACTTTGTCGTTTTCATCTATGGGAACCAAATCAATTCGGTATGCATAAAGCATTGCCCCATAATGAGGCGCTCAGGGAACACGGACCAGGGATAAAACGAGCTTATACCTACAAAGCTCTTAATAAATTAATTCAGGGATCAGCAGCTGATATGACTAAAAAATGTATGTTAGAACTATATAAAGAAAATATTATACCCCATATTCAAATTCATGATGAACTGGATATTTCTGTAGAAAGTGATAAACAAGCTGAAAAAATAAAAAAAATTATGGAATCCGCAGTTGACCTGGAGATACCTAACAAGGTAGATTACGAATCCGGTAAAAACTGGGGAGACATACATTAAGGAGAAAACTATGGAAAAACTAAAACAATACGCTATAGGACTATGGGGATTAGCTAGAGCCAACAAGAGAGTTACTTTTGGCATAATCGTTGCTATCCTTATTCTATACACACTAGTTAAATAAT
>Ga0208010_1000922_pt1 | contig 10023 bp, 19 predicted proteins | sample 2_EtaG_FD_184074 | JGI IMG/M metagenome (GOLD analysis project Ga0208010, IMG submission 184074) | Marine viral communities from the Subarctic Pacific Ocean - 2_ETSP_OMZ_AT15125 metaG (SPAdes) (version 2) | ecosystem: Environmental > Aquatic > Marine > Oceanic | place: Pacific Ocean | collected... | reverse complement strand
CCAATCTTATCAGCGTGTTCTGGGTAAACTTCTTTTATTTTATTTATAAGGTCAGGAATAAAATCTCTTAATACTCCATCGCAATCTATACCTATTCTCATTTATAACCTTTATTTAATCGTGAGGAGAGTGCCCGGAGGGACCAGAACCCATACTTAAATGGGAGATAATTAACCAGTATGCGGGCAACTCTCAATTTTATTTTTCCAAGAATTTTTTGTTCATTGTTTTTGCTACATCCATCATATTAGTAGCGTTGATGAAAGAAGCATCAGAACCATACATATTTTTGAAAGAACGATTGTCTGAATCACTTTCGTAACTACCACCGATGAAATAACTAAGAACATTAATACCTTTAGCTCTCATATTGTTAACCATCTTCGCCGTATGTCTTTCAGCACTTTCACCATGATACATAATTTCAGAGTTACCGTAGTAAGGTTGACCATCTGAATAATTAATAAAGTAACTATCCTGATTTGAATTACCTGGAATCAAATCTTTTTCAATAGCTTCGAAACAAAGACCTTCAGGAGTAGTTCCATCAACATCAAGTGCCGGAAAAAGAGTTTTAACTTTAGTTAACTTATCAGTTCTTGAATCAAACACAACCATAATCATTGGAACATCATTATGATGACGACCGTGTGTAGCTCTAATTGAAACAACCACATCAATGTTACCAGCCATATCACAAGCTTTAATCATTGCAACCGCTGATGTCATTGCTTTGTTCCATTTGTCACCCGACATAGAACCAGAAGCGTCAACTGAAATGTGAAGATAAGCTTTGTTAAATTTTTCAACAAAGGTTTGACTAAACACATTAGAATTTCCAAAACCTAATTCAGACAACAATCTCTTATCAATCTTACCAGAATCTTTCCGAGAATATTTCAGAGAAGATTCTTCACCTCTTACTTGAAGTTTTCTTCCCAACACAGTTCCAAGTCTCAAACCTTCTTCAACAAAGTTATAAGAATTTCTGTAATATCTACTACTATCTGTTTCATTATATCTTTTTTGTCTCCAAGCAGAAGCACAACCAAAGATATTAGAATCAATTAAACTTTGAGTAAGTTTCCGAACAACTAAACACCTTGTTCCGTTACCAGTAGTAGAATCCCAACGATAAGTTTGAATACCATCACCAACATTCTCATAAGTAGCTCCACTCTCTTCAATAGCTTTAACTGATTGATTATCTTTTTTAGAAAGTTTAGTTTTTCTAACATCACCATTCACAAAATCTTTTTGTTTTTCAAAAGCTTTCTGTAATTTTTCTTTTTGTCTATCTGAAAGTTCAACCGGAGTAGAACCATCATCATTTGAAGAACCATTACCACTACCCATTCCATCAGGAACCTCAACAGATTTTCCACCACCTGAACCATCACCACCATCATCACCATTTTCAACTGAATCAAGGAGTGAATCAAATTCTTCATCACTCAAAGTATTATCATCAGAACCACCATCACTATTAGAACCACCTTCATCATCAGTATTACTATCTGAATTTTCTTCAACTTCAACTTTATCAATTGAATTAAGAACAACTCTACTAACATCAAGTGCAACATTAAGAGCCATTCTCGTATTTTCCAACCGAGACATATTCCACAATTCAACTAAATTATAAATTTCTTTAAGACCTTTAAGAGAACCTAACTGCCGGTTTTTATTATGAAGATTAATTATTCTAAACATATAAGAATCAATGTCTTCAACTCTCATTTCAGAACTCAATAAACCTTTATCTACATTCTTTGAGTAAAAGTACTTATTGTACATTGAATGATAATAACCTTTATAACCTGGAGAAGATTTAAATGTATCAGTATCAATACGTCTATCTTCAACATAGTTAAGAACTGATTTTACCAAATTAATAACATTATATTTGGAAATATTTTTATTATCACCCATAACATAAAGTTCGGCTGGTATTTCCATTTCTAATTGTTTAAGAAGATTAAAATCAGAAAGTGATATATGAGAACCTTCGTGAAGAGCTAAACCAACAGCTACATCAAAGTTCTTCTCATTAAGGTTAGAACCTATAACAACTTTCTTACCATCAGTAAAAGATTCATCATTGTTATTAAATGTAACAGGTATATTTTTACCAGTAACAATATTAACAAAGTTACCTATGGCTCTTTTATATCCTGCCAAAGCAACTACATCTTTACCCTTTGGAGTATCAACATCAAGACCTAAAAAGTCATCTACATCAGTATCAGTTGAAGTATCCCAAAAAGAAGAAAAATTATTAGAACTAAAACTCATAAAAACTCCTTTTTTATTATTTTTCTCTTTCATCATCTATATAAAGCTACAACAAAAATGCAACCTGTGTCAAGGGTTTTTTTGCATTTTTTTTTATATATTTTTCTATCTTTTGCTTTTTTATAGAATTTATTTTATGGTATATTTACTTTTTGGGTGTTTGTCTATTTGGTGGCGGTTTTTTAATACCAGCATTACGAAGAGTATGTCCTAATGATTTAACTTCTTCTTCTTTTTTACGACTTCTGTATTCATCGTAGTATAGTTCAAACTTTTCTTGTGATGTAAGTTCGTGATCTATTCGTAATTCTTGTAGAAATTTCTTTAATTCATTTCTTTTAGCGTTATCTTTATAGTTAGATTTTTTATATTCTTTATCCCAACCATCTATAAACGCATCAAAGTTTTTTATAAGTTTCTTCCATTCTTCTTCAGACATATCTTCGGGGAAATCCATACGAATATCTTTACGAAATGTATCTATAGTATCCCATCTATCTTTTAAATCATCTGTAGATAATCTATCTTTCTCATCTGGATCTTCTAAATCAAAACCATCAAGACCATTCATTAATTCACTTATCATCCAATTACAGAAATTAATTCTATGCAAATCCTCAGGTGTATTAGTTCTGGCAGCCTCAAATTGAATCTCATCAATAAATTCAATTAGATTCTTTACTATATCATCTGGTATGATCTTATATTTCATCATTACTCCGAATCTCCCACAGTTTAGTTTATATGTCTTTATTATAAATATATCGTTAATTGAATAAACGATAAAGAATTATTAATTGTAATCCTAAAGTTGTAAAGGCTAATATTGTTCTTATAAACTCCATTATATGATTATAACGATTTAAGCGTCTTTCAAATCCGCTTCTTTTCTTTGGATATGGTGTTAATACTTCCAAACCCTTTTCATTACAACAATCTTTATCCATCTACTATTTCTCCTATCCGCTTATTTCTATTACAAAAATATAATTCTGTTTCTAATTCCTTTACCCTATCTTGTAATTCAGTTATCTTTAATGCAAACCCATTTCGTTCAATTCGTATCTTATCCCAATATTTATCTTTAACTTCATTACATTCTCTGGCATACTTTAAATCTTTTTTTAATTGGTCTATCTTTGTTATAGCTCGTTTATATTTTATATCATCATTCATAATAACTAAATATCATCCTTATTATAAAAATTATCATTGGTATGGAGATAATTAAAGATAACTTTTCTACCATAGATGAGTTAATAAACGCGTCTAAATATGTATATTTCCTATATTTACTATATTTATTCTTCATTATTTATATACCTATTTAATCTAATCATAAGATTGTCTGGTTCTTCTATAACTGGTTCTATAATTATCTCTTCACTATCATCAGTTTCATCGACATATAGAAATCCTTTTTCCAAATCTCTATCCAACTTATCTATATAAGATTGCCAATCAACTGTAGATTCCACCATATCTATTTCAATGTCGTGTGTATGTAATGGCCAGAATATTATCTGTAGTATGTATGGGTCATATAAATATAATCCTATACTTGCATACCATACTGTAAATAAAGAACTGAACCATTTAAGTAAGAATATCTTATCGGTTTCCTTTAGCATAATACTTTGCTCCAACTAATCCCAATATATTAAGTATATCCTCAGCTACTTCTTCAACTTCATCTATACTATTTAATGTGTTACCATCATTATGTTTATTTATTAATACCTCTACAACTTTATATTTTGTAAAGTTATGTATTTGTTCTAACTGATGTTCTGTCATTTTGTTTTATTCCTATAAAAAACCCACACTCCAATGTTAAGTGCACCTACTGCAAAATTGAATAGTGAATCGTTATTTACATAATAATATAGGTTTTGTAATCCAAATATTAAATTAACCCATATAATATATTTTAAATATGTTTTCTTTTTTTGTGTCATTTCTGTTATCACTCCGTTCTCCCCGCGAGTATTGTGTATTCTCCCCAATTGGCCCATCCTTCAAGTGCTATCTTATGTTTATGACAAAATGTTTCTAACTTACCTCTCATGTAAGTAGAATTGCCTGTTATTACCTTTAGGGGTGGATTGTTTAGAAGAATGAAATTCTCCAATAACCTTTCAACCTCTTCGTGCCTAACTCCGTGTAAGTCTAAAACCTTCATATATAAATATATCTATACTCCTAATATTAGTGTGGTTAATATCACAACATCTAAAATATTTAATACATCATCTCCATTCACATCACCTTCTGTATTGTATAGCCCATCAAGTATATAACCCACAACTATAACAATATCTATGACATCTACCGAACCATCTCCGTTGACATCTCCCTGTGATACAAAGTAATCCATACCATATTTCTGTGCTCTAAATGTATTACTACTACCTGTGTGTTCCCATACAACTTCTTTGTCGTATGTAACCTCAAACATATCCCCACCAGCAACAGTTACAAATGTATTCCCATTAGGTAATCTAAATGCTCCACTCTGTTTAGGTGCATAGAAGGTATCTCTAAATGTCCATACAGGTTCAGTAGGTCCCCAAGCTTCTCCATCCTCTATATAGTAATCGTCTGGTGGTCTAAACTCTATAACCTCTGATGTATCATTCTCCATTCCTAATCTACTATTGTTATTAAATAGAATTATATTCTCTTCACCTGGATATCCTACAGGTATCTCATTAACTCCATGTTGAGCCTCTAACATCTTATCGTTATCATCTCCTCTTCCATAGTTCTGTGGATTACCCCATCGATAAAGTATATCACTACTACCACCCCACTCTATAACATATATCTCACACCAGTTACGAGAAGATAATAGTATCTCACCAAACTCATTTAGACTAACAGCGTTGAAGTGATTCCAATCGTTTATATGATAATTAGCATCCTCGTAGAATGTATATGGATTATCTAATTCTCCCATATGTTCTGATACTTTCCATACCCATACCAAATTAGCCCTATACATACCATCAGGTTCTATCTCCAATATAACATCAGGCATAAACCCATCTATATCTTCTTTAGCAATAGCAAGTATAGTTCCGTTAGGTGTTGGTTGTATATCGTGATGTAACTGATACTCCCAATCACATATCCAATCCCATAATATAGTTCCATCCCAATCGTAATGTATTATCCTACCACCACCGGCTGCTGTGGGATCTATTATAAGTGGATCTTGTTTACACGGATATATAAGTGTACTATCAGGTTGTAGGTAAGCCATAGATGCTGGTTGACAATCTGCATACCATTCGTTAATGACATTCAAATCGTTGTCAATGAGGTATGTAGTGTAGTTAGGTTCGCTTGTATATAATGTATATCCATCAAATACATCACCATATACTAAACCTATAAATAATATTAATCTAAATAACATTCCAATAATTTCTTAAATTCTGTAATACCTTTACTACAATTCTCTTTCCAATCATTAGATGACTTCTCATTAACATTGTCTGTTATATACTTATAACTTACAAAGTCAATACCAATCTTATTACATACTTTAGCCAATGCATATGCTTCCATATCAAATACATCTATGTGGTCTATCTCACCATCAATGTTATCAACAAAGTTATCACCACTACCACATACATAACCTTTACCTATTGAATTATTGACATAAGAAAAATCCATAATCAACTCATCCTCAAATGGTGTTTGTCCTTTAAAGAATCCCAACCCAGTAGCATCCATATCCCTTTGTATAAACTGATTACAATCAACCAATGTATGTATAGGTATCTCTCTACTACCAGCTGTTCCAAAGTTAATAACTAATTCAGGTGTTTTAGATAGTTTCATTTGAAAGAACAACTCGGCTGTTAATTCATGGGTAGCATTTACTTTACCTACTCCTGTATATATTACATTCCATCCATCTAACTCTCCATTAGTTTCTTCTTCTAATGCACATACTATTAATATATCTTCTTTATTCATAATGAATAACACTTTCGTATGGCACACTTAACGATGGATTAAGGAAATCCAACTCTACTAAAAATAATGCCCCCACAGCAGTATAACCCGCTTTAGTTAAACATTCTATAGAAGCCTCTGCTGTTCCACCTGTAGCTAACACATCATCAAATACTAATACCTTACCTTTACCTTCTTGTACTTGTACCATAGATTCCCCATACTCTAACTTGTGTTTAACTGTATATGTCTTACCAGGTAATCTATCTTTCTTACTACGCAATAAAACTATACCTTTATCCAATAAATGTGCTAGAATAGAACCTATCAGAAACCCCCTTGATTCAACTACACCTATATAATCAAATGTTGGTGGTATCATATCTACCATCTTATCCATACAATCAGATACTAATTTATCTCTTAATTTTGAATTTTGATATATAGGATTAATATCAAGATAGTTAATACCTTCTATTGGAAAATCCTTATATTCTTTTATATACTCTTTATACATTATTTCTCCTATTCCATTCTACCACTGGATGTTTTAATTGTTTAGACATGTCACAAAAATTAATTTCTTATTCTCCCCTGTTGGTTTAACAAACTTCTCTTTTAACTCTTCCTTATCATTCCACTTCATAGATACCATATCGTGTTCTGGTAACCCTGCTGTGTATCCTACCATATTCCAATTGTCGGCTCGATATACTGCTCCGTTGTTACCACCACCTACAAAGGTCAGTATATAATTTAGGTCATCTCCGTATTTCTTCTTCCACTCTATGGGAGCATGGCGTCTTAATAATTTTAATATCTGACTACCCGCGTTGGGTATAGACTCTCTCATACAATAACGCCAGTTGTTAGAAAAGGAATTAAAGTTATCCTTATATTCAGACTTACTCATACCTGCATAAGTTAACAAATCCTTCGGTGGTGGATATACAGATGAACCTACACCTATCATACCCAAACATTTAGACGGGAACATATCATCTTCATATATAAGCCAATCTATTCTCCTACCTACTGATCTATGTGTAGGTACATACGAATGATGCTTGGTTATAATATTCTTAACCATCTTCTTTTGGTTATCTGATTCTACTAACTGTAATATCATTGTATTGGTTCAAGCCTTACCTCTTCTGTTGTTTCTATATCACTTGTCTTGGGGTAAGGAAAAGTGGGATGTTTAAGGTTATTAAGTATTCTTTTCTTTTCCTTCTTACCTGCTAGTATATAGACATATCTATGCTTCCTCAACTCCTTCTTAACCCAGAATGGAGATGTAACCTTCTTCCGTATCTCTTGTGGGTCATTCGTCTTATAGTGGGGAAAGATAGTTCTACCATGTATCCATCTACCATCTTCCTCAAACTTAAATAACCACCCATCATTCCATCTCAAACTATTCCCTTGGTATATCCAATTGGTAGCCTGATAGATAGTTCCAACATGACCTTCCATTGGAGACGCGTAGGAAATGAGTGCAAGTATGTGTGAAAAATTGTTTTTCAACCAATCCATTGATTGTGAGATAAACCAACTCTCTATGTTACAGCCGTATCCGTCGTGAATGTATAGTCGTGCTAATTCGAATACTTGGGTATGTTCCAATCCCTCAGCAATAGAGGAGCCGGAATTCCTCCCGACAGGATCTCCATATACTATAACACCTATCATCTTCTCTTCAGCTTCGTCAAAGAAAGCATGTTGTTTACCGGTATCGTAGAATAGCCCCAAAGCTACAGAACACTTTGTCCATAGGTGGGAGTAATGATACTTAACAACCATCTTCTTTGCAGTAGTCTTATCTATCCTTCTAATACTCAATTTATTTATATCACAGTACTTCATTTGTCGAGATGGAAGGATTTGAACCTACGACCCCTTGCTCCCAAAGCAAGTGTTCTGCCGGACTGAACTACATCTCGTCATTTCTTAACTTTTTCCATTAACTATATACTGTTCGTATTTATCTAACTTAATTCTTTCTTTGTCTACGAACTCTTTATATGCCCTTTTCAATCCTACTATAAATTCTTTACGAGTTTGATTCTTATCAATCTTTAAAGGTTTAGGTCTTTGAATTACTCCAAGTCCTTGAGCTCGTATAACTAAACAATCCCAACTGATATGTTCAATTGGTATTAAATCTGTATCTGATGTAACATTGATTTCCCCAAAGCCTTTACTGATATTGTAGTCAACAAAGATATAACTTAAATCGTTCTCTTTGTTTAATAACCAATTGTATATTTTAATTGCTGATCCCATATTAGGTGAAAAGTTATTACCACCTTCTTTATTACTCTTAACATCAACTGCATGACTTTCAGTTAACATAAAATCACCAATAGATTTTCTTCCTTTTCCTTTACTATCGGTAAGAGGTCTATCATACTTATCAGCGTATATTTTTTCTATTTGTTTATATTCATTCATATCATCTCTTAATATTTGTACTCTCGATGTGATTCGAACACATAACCTACAGGGTAGAAACCTGTTGCTCTATCCGTTGAGCTACGAGAGCATTGAGTACAGAGAGAGAATCGAACTCTCGAAATATGGATTTGCAGTCCATCGCGTTAACCATTCCGCCATCTGTACATTCTAATCTTCATCAAAATTTAACCATGTAACTAACTCACCCAATACAACAACAAAGGCTCCAATAGGTGCTGTAATATATACCCACATTAATGTACCTATTACTCTTAATAGTAATCCATAGGTATGTTGGTCTCTCTTTGAGAGTAAGTAATTAAGCCATTTCATCTAATACATCTACAAACCTAACTATACACAAACACCATACACATAACCATAAATCCTCATTAACACCACTATCTACAAATATACTATATAGTGTTACCCCAACGAGAAGAATGAAACTAGATAAAAATTTAAAAGTTAACCATCTTTTCATTTTAAATTTCTCTTTGTTTTATATTTTTTCATCTTATTTTCCCATATTATATCATCCTCTAAATCAGACCTTAATAAATCTAATTCGTGATGATTATGGTTATCAATTATATCATTTACTCTATCGAGTACTTCTTGCATTGTCATTTGACATCTCCTTTATTCTTTCAATTATTACTAAAGTATTACAATCATCACAACACATACCATTATTTATTGGTTGTGCGTTGTTACCAAATCCTTCTATATTTTCATTACATATACTACAATTCATCTATTTATTTCTCCTAAATTTAAATATTGTATTCATTACTACACACCACTGGTACACCATTCTAATATGTAGATATATCAGTAATAGTGTTAATAAAAATGTTAATAAGTATAACATTATCTATAATCAGGACCAGTCCAACTAAAATAGTCCTGATTGTTATCAAATATATTACCACGAGTATGTTTGGCTGGTGCACTCCACCCAGCGGCTTTTAATACATCACCTGTCTTCATTGGAACACCTTTGTGTACTCCATCTGCTTTAGCTACAAATCCCCATACTGAATTATCTCTAATTATCTTTATGAATTTCCTACCAGTTTTTATAGTTATATCAACCTTTTCAACACCAGAACTATACTCTATCCTACTAGACCATCCCTGATAATCTTTATGTATATTATCAAGTAATCTATGTAAAGCTGAATCAAAATCACTTACTGATGGTAATGGTTTTATTCCGTTTATCATTAATATAATACTCCTATCATTATAAGTTTAAGTAAATATGAATATCCAAGTAATCTAACAAATCTATACATT
>Ga0208010_1000921_pt1 | contig 10027 bp, 13 predicted proteins | sample 2_EtaG_FD_184074 | JGI IMG/M metagenome (GOLD analysis project Ga0208010, IMG submission 184074) | Marine viral communities from the Subarctic Pacific Ocean - 2_ETSP_OMZ_AT15125 metaG (SPAdes) (version 2) | ecosystem: Environmental > Aquatic > Marine > Oceanic | place: Pacific Ocean | collected... | reverse complement strand
TATGATACCTCGAAAGAAGAACGTAAACAGGCTGGAGAAATAGGAAGAGAGTGGATGTTAAAAGAAGAAATTGGAATGTCTTGTAAACTTATGTGTGAGAGGTTTATTAAGGATATGGATACAACATTTGAGAAGTGGACACCGAGAAAAAGATTTACATTATATAAAGTATAAGGAGAATAAAATGCCAAGAGCAAAGAAGAAGACAACGACTAAGAAACGAGCAGGAAGAAAAACTACAAGACGAAAGTCTACTGATAGAAGAAGAAAGAGTACTCCAGTTGATACATTTTGGACAAAAGTTATTAATGGAATGAAAAAACTTTTATCACCAGCATTTACAAAATAGAGAGGTATAAATGAAGCCATTAGTTTTAGTTACCGCACCTGTAGGCACCCGTAGTGGTTATGGTTCACATAGTAGAGATATATGTAGGTCATTGATTGCAATGGACAAGTTTGATGTAAAAATCTGGCCAGTCCGTTGGGGTGCAACACCACAAAATGCATTAGATGAAAAAAATCCAAATGATACTTCTATTATTAAGAGGTTATTGAGTAACCCAAATATGGATAGACAACCAGATATTCATTTTCATATTGTAGTACCCAATGAATTTCAGAACATAGCTAAATATAATATTGGTATTACAGCAGGAGTAGAAACTACGGTTTGTCCTCCTGAATGGATAGAGGGATTGAATAGAATGAACTTGAATATTGTTCCTGCTAATTTTATTAAGAAAAGTTTATCTAATACTACATTTGATAAACATAATGAACAAACTAAAGAGAAAATTGGGGAAATTAGGTGTCAATCTCCGATTGAAGTTTTATTTGAAGGGGCAGATACAGAACTTTATAAGCCAACTAAGGAGTTTTCTAAAGACCTTGTAGATACTCTTAAAGAAATTAAAGAAGATTTTTGTTTCTTGTTTGTAGGACATTGGTTACAGGGCGGTCTTGGACACGATAGAAAAGACTTGGGTATGTTAATAAAAACATTCTTGGAAACATTTAAGAATAAAAAGAAACAACCAGCTTTAATACTTAAAACATCAGGAGCAACTCCTTGTATATTAGATAGAGAAGATTTACTTGGGAAAATAAAAGAGATTAAAAATACTGTTAATGGTAAACTACCAAGTGTTTATATACTACATGGAGATTTGGATGATGATGAAATGAATGAACTTTACAATTATCCAAAGGTAAAGGCTCATGTTTCATTTACACACGGAGAGGGTTTTGGTCGTCCATTACTTGAAGCATCTCTTTCAGAGAAACCTGTAATAGCTCCAAATTGGAGTGGTCATGTAGATTTTCTTGAAGGTGGAAACGCTATTTTATTACCTGGAAGTCTTAATGATGTTAAAGAGGAATCTTTACAAAAGGGGATTTATGTAAAGGGACAACAATGGTTTACAGTAAATTATAACTATGCCTCTAAAACATTAAAAGAAGTATTTGATAATTATAGTAAATATATGGTAAAGTCAAAGAAACTTGCGTTAGTAAATAAAACTAAATTTTCACTTGATGCAATGACTAAAAAGTTTGAAGGAATACTTGATAAGTACTTACCAAAATTTGAAGAACAGCCCCAACAAGTTAAATTAAATCTTCCAAAATTAAAGAGGATTGATTCAGTAAAAGAAAAACCAAAACTCGAATTACCAAAATTAAAGAAGGTATAACATGGAAAGAGTAGTAGATTGTCCAGTATGTTATGATGTGGATGCATGTTTTGAGGATACTCAAGAAAAATTTGAATCTTATATGTGTTTTAATTGTGGGTTTATGAGTAGTTCTCATTATACAAAAGAAAATGCAGATAAAGTTGAAAATACATCTCAACTTGTAAATGATTTGAAATTTTTTGATGAAGAACGAAAAATTTATTGGTTTCCATCAGTAGTTAATATGGGGCCAAAAGGTATTATATTTCCAGAAGGTAATGTAGACCAATGGGTTTGGAAATACGCTACGTTGATAGAAATACCAAAAGAAGAACAAGAACAATATCCAATACCAGATAAAGACGGAGAATTTTATACTGAAAAATTGGATGTAGAAAATGCAGAAACTTTTGGACAATATGATTTTCTTGAGGCATGTAAAAAAATGGGGATAACGATGGAGTTACCTAATGCCTAAAATAGGAACAAATTGGCAAAGTATTGATGTAGGAGATATAATTTCTTTTAAGTATCAATCGGCAATAGATGAGAGTAAACAGGCAAGAACTACTTCTATATTAGTTTTGAATCCTTATTATCCAAAAAAATTAAAAGACGGTTCAACAGGATGGTATGTAAATGGTCTTAAATTGGAAAAATCTAATATAACTGTTTTTACTAATAAAGAAGAAGCCTGGCAACTATTAGAAAGAATTGGAACTATACAGATAAGAGATTTGAAAAATGAAATATATAGAGTCCAAGTTAATCCAAAGTTTTTGGGTGGATTCGGTGCTAGAGAGAAACTGTATAAAGAATTAAAAATGACACCGGTGGGTAAAAAAGCAGAATATAGAAGTTATTTATATAGTCAGGCAAGAAAAAGTTCTGTATTTTATGAACCAATAAAGTTACCAAAAGATAGAGTTCAGTTACTTTCAGAAGAATTAGAAATTGAAAGTAAAACTCGTAGAGGTAGAGGACGGCGTGAATGAAAATTAGTTATGGTATCACAGTTCACAATGAACATGAAGAATTAAATAAGTTATTAGAATTTCTCATCCACAAGACACATGAAAATGATGAGATAGTTATTTGTGATGATTACTCTAACGAAGATACACAATTTGTTTTACAGTCGTGGTCACAACAATATGGTCATGCCAAATTAATAAAAATATATCAACGAAAACTTGATGGTGATTTTTCAGCCCAAAAGAATTCAGTAATAGAAAATTGTGATGGAGATTATATTTTCCACATAGACGCAGATGAGATTCCACATGAAAATCTCATTAATATTTTACCAAAGATGGTAGAAACAAACGATGTAGATTTGGTGTGGGTCCCACGAGTAAATACAGTTGAAGGACTTACTGATGAACATTGTGTGAAGTGGGGGTGGAGAGTTACAAAGTTAGGTTGGGTAAATTATCCAGATTATCAGGCACGGATTTTTAGAAATAGTCCAGAAATTAAGTGGACAAAACCAGTTCATGAACACATTACAGGATGTAAAACATACGCACATTTACCACCACAAGAAGAATTGTCGTTATATCATCACAAAACAATAGATAAACAAGAAAAACAAAATAAGTTATATGAAGATATCCTCAATTATAGATAATATTCCAGATAAAACACAAGATAAAAATACAACTTCTTTAGAGTTTAAAAAAGATTTAATAGAGTATTTAGGAGATGATTATAAAGATAAAATTTGCTTAGAAGTTGGTACGAGTAAAGGATATTCTACTAGAATTTTGAGTTTTTTATTTAAGAAAGTAATTACTGTTGAGAATAATTCAGAATTAGTAGAATTTGCAAAAAAGTTTAATGAGGATATAGATAATATAGATTATTATTTAGGAGATGTTTATCAATCTGAATGGGAATTTGATGAAGATATTCAGGTAGTTTTTATAGATTGTAATCATGAAATAAGTTATGTATTGAGTGATATTCAAAATTCTATAAATTTATGTAAAGATGACCAAGAACTTTTGTTAATATTTGATGATTATGGATTAGATAATCCATGGGAAGGAGTCAAAGAGGCTATCCAAAAATATGATGATAATCCAAAATTTTCTATACTTAAAGGAATTGGTCATTCAAGGGGCTGGAATTACAAGTCTGGAAAATTTTTAAGGGAAGTTGAAGGAGTTATTTGTAAATATTCAAACAAAAATAGGAGTTATAGTGGAAGTTAGAAAAAATCCATTAAAAGTATTAGGGCCTCATGGAGATGAATCGGATGTTCAGGCTATAAGAGAAGTTATATTAAGTGGTTGGTGGGGGAAAGGACCTAAAGTTGAGGAATTTGAACAAGAGTTTGCAAAACTTGTAGGTGCCAAACACGCTATATCTGTTACAAGTAATTCTCATGGACAAGATTTAGTAATGAAAGCAATGGGATTCAAGGGAGTTGATGTTATTAATCCAACAATGTCATTTATAGCTACGGCAGAAATTCCATTATGGAATGATTGTACTTCTAATTTAGTAGATGTAGATAAAGTCAATCTTAATATGACTGCCGAAGAAGTAGAAAAATGGAAAAAACCAAATTCAGAAGTTTTGATAGCTGTAAATATGGCTGGGGTCCCGGCACCTATTGATGAGATACGAAAAGTATTTGGGGGATACATTATTGAGGATTGTGCACATAGTTGTTATAGAGAAGGAGCAGGAACAAAGGGTGATGTGGCAGTATGGTCATTTCAGGCGGTAAAAACATTACCGATTGGAGATGGTGGAATGATTACTCTTAATGATGATAAGTTAGCAAGTAAACTTAGAGAAATGTTATGGTTTGGTGTTGCATCAACTTGGAGTAGGGCAGCAGATAAAAGTGGAACACGACCAGGTTACGCTTGGGACTATCATGTAGATACACTTGGATATAAATGTTATATGATTGATATTATGGCAGCACTTGGGTTATCTCAGTTAAAAAAATTACCAAAGTTTTTAGAAACTCGTAGACATATTCAAAAGAGATATAATGAAGAACTATCTTCAGTAATAGAACGCCCACCATATTCAGATACAGTTCAATATTATTGTGCAAGGTTACCTGTAAAGAAACATAATTTTGCACCAGATGGTACTGGGTTTTCAAGTATTGGTAGAGATCAATTAATTGATTATTTAGCAGACAAGAAAATACATACATCAGTACATTTCAAACCATTACATTTATATGAACTTATGAGAGATGATAATAAAAAATTACCTGTTTCTGAGAAAGAGTGGGTTAAATTAATTACTTTACCTACTCATAGTGGAATGACAGATGATGATATTGATTATGTAATATATTGGGTTAACAAATTTATAGAGGAAGAATATAAATGAAAGATTTACAGTCATCACTAAGAGAAAAAGGAGATTATGTAATTCAAATAATACATTTTGTGGGTGGAGTTAAAAGAACCTTTGAAGGAGTTTCAACTTCTAAAATAAAACAAGGACAGATGACTAAATTGGAATTAAAAGATGGACGAACAGTTTTGGTTAATGACGCTAATGTTTTATGTATAGAAGTTTTTAGCGAAGATTAAGATGATATTTTGGAGAATATTAGATAATAAAGTATATTCATCATACGAAACAGATGTTCTTGGGTTTTCTTCAAGTGATCCATCTTATATTCCAGATGAATATTTAGAAAATCAAGAGTTTGTAGTTATGAGAACTTGTCATGGTGTTGGTGATTGGGGAATTATGTCTGCAATGCCAAGGTTATTAAAAGAAAAGTATCCAAATTGTAAAGTGTACATACCATCTTCTAAATTGTTAGAAAAGATGTTTGGTAAAGCTACTGCCTGGTCATGGTGGGATAATCCATATAAAAATGTTAATGCTATATTTGATAATAATCCATATGTAGATGAATTTATTGAAGATGCTCCAGGAGATATATTCCATGACCATTATAGAATTTATAATGATGATAATCCAGACATACCGTTGATAAATCAAATGTTAAAATTTTGGCAGTTTTCACCAGATGAATATGAAGATTCTCAACCAGAGTTATATTGGTCAGAAGAAGAAAAAAAACTTGGTGATGAGATAATCAGAGAGCATGTTGGTTATACAGAACGTAAAGTTCCACGGGGAATGAGTATTAATGATGATTTTGGTGGACTTATGATTACAAATACATATAATTTTTCTAATGATAATTTATTGATTAAAATATTGAAAGATAATCCAATTCCATATTTTTATTATACACCTGTTCCATTAGAGGAAACTTCTTTTAATTTTATAGAACGGGCTTTAGATTTAAGACATATTGACTTGAGAATTCAACTTTATATAAGGTCAGCGGCCAATTTGAATGTAGCTGCATTTCAAAATGGATTAACTCATACGGTGGCCAGATACTCTAAAAATTATCAATTACAACGTGATTTTCCTATGGGAAGTAATTTTATTAAAGGTGAAACATATCTTAAAGATGATGATTATAGGATATTAAAAGACTCACCTGATAAAACAGAATCTAAAACAACTACTTCATTAAAATTCAAATCTGACTTAATTAGTTTTTTTAAGGATAAGTTTAAAGATAAGGTATTAGTTGAGATTGGAACTTCTCTTGGTTATGGAACAAAAATATTTAGTACGATATTTAAAAAAGTTATTACTGCAGATGTTTCAATAGAAAAAATAAATTTTGCAAAAGACTATTTGAAATCAGTTGATAATATAGAATTTAAACTGATGGATGTATATAATCAAGAGTGGGATTTTGGAGAAAATGTTGATGTAGTTTTTATTGATTGTGTTCATGATTATAATCATATTAGAAGTGATATAAATAATGCGTTATTACTTAATCCAGAATTGTTAGTGATGGATGATTATGGTTTATATCCTGATCTTAAAAGGGCGATAGATGAATTTATTGAATCTGGTCGATTGAAAAGTGTTAAAAAAATAGGTCAATTGCCAGGAACATTTTATCCAAAAACAGAAAATAAGATATTAAAAGATTATGAGGGTATAATATGTCAAGTCGTGTAGTATATACTTCAGTATTTGGTGGATATGATAAATTGGTAGAACAAAATTTACCTAATGGTTGGGATTGGAAATGTTTTAGTGAAGAAAATAGTTTATCATTATATACTGATAACAATAGGAATGCTAAACGGTTCAAAGTTTTACCTCATAGATACCTACAGGATTATGAGTATAGTATTTTTATAGATGGTAATATGTCTGTTAGAGGTAATATAGATGAATTGATTGATAAATATTTAAGTGATTCAAATGTTGCATTTTTTAGTCATTCACAAAATAAACTTGATAGTACGAATTGTATCTATGATGAGGTAAATACTATTTTTAGTTTTGGCAATAGAAATACTACAGAATGTGCCAAACCAGAAAAAACTGTATTTGATTGTGATGGTAGGTGTAGGGAAGATGATCCATATCATCACTATAAAGATAATGCTGAGATTATTAAAAAACAGGTGGAAAAATATAGTATGGTAGGATATCCAAAAAATAATGGATTGATAATTGGTATGATAATTTTAAGAAGGCATAATGAGGATGATTGTATAAAGACAATGGAAGATTGGTGGACAGAGATAAAATATAATAGTAAGAGAGATCAATTAAGTTTTAACTATTGTGCTTGGAAGAATGACTTGAAGTTTAATTATATGGATGGTGATTCTAGAGATAATGAATATTTTATTAATATGGGACCACATCATGGTAAAGTAGAAAAGATTAAAAGAATTCAGAATAGTATTAAAAGATAATAGAATGAAGAATGTAGTTTTTATACCAAACATTGACTTGGGTGATGGGAGAAATAACTCTTATCACTATTCAGTAAAAAGTTGGAAATATTGGACTGAAAATAATGATTGTGAACTGGTAGTATTAGATGAGTTGTTATATCCAATTGATTATATGAAAATAACTTGGCAAAGATATTATTTGTTTGATATATTAGAATCCAATAGTATTGAATATGATCAAATTCTTATGGTAGACGCAGATACAATAATTCATCCTGATTGTCCTAATTTCTTTGAAGAAACAGATGGGAAATACTGTGGTGTTCAAGTAGATGGATGCTATGAATGGGTATTGAGAAGTATAAAAGGTTTTGGTGATGAATTATTTAATGGTGATAGAATTAAACCTTGGGAATATATAAATGGTGGATTTCAGATTGTTAATGAAACTCATAGACATTTCTTTGAAACAATGAAAGAATATTATTTAGAGAATTCAAATAAAATTGTTGAAACAATTGATAAATTAAAATGTGGTACAGATCAAACAATCTTAAATTATATGTTACACCGAGAAGAAATAGATGTTAAGTATTTACCGAGTTGTTATAATCTACAAGATTTATATAGAAAGAATTTGTTAGTGGTTAGTGGTCAGGAGTGGTGGACAGATGAATTACATTTTTTAGATGCTGGTTGGATTTATCATTATAATGCTATTCCACGAAATCCGATGGAACGGCATGTAAATTATTGGATGGAAAGAACTTATAAAGAATTGTATGTCAAATGAGAAAAATTATAGGATTTACAACAGGATATTTTGATATAATGCATCCCGGCCACATTTTGATGTTAGAGGAGTGTAAAAGGTATTGTGATTATTTAATTGTTGGGGTTAATAATGTTGAAAATTGGAAAACTGATTCATGGGAACAACCAGATGGTAGACATAAAGATGAGCCAATTTGGGGTTCAGACGAAAGATTAATGATGGTTAAATCTAATAAAAATGTTGATGAGGCATTTTTATTTTTAGGAGAAGAAAAATTACATGAATATCTTGAAAAGAATCAAGATAGAATTGATGTTCGGATATTGGGGGAAGATCATAAAGGAAAACCATATACAGGTGAGGAATTAAATATAGAAGTAGTTTTTAATACCAGAGACCATGATTATAGTACTACGAATACTGTTAATAGAATAATTGAAAAGAGAAGTAAATGAATGTAGAGTTTATTTTTTCAGAATTTGGTTTACGAACTACAGCTAATCAACCCGGAGGTTTTACTGATGAGTTTAGATTGGATCCAACATATTCTTCTGTTAAACAATTTTTTCCAGATGCAAAATTAACATTATATACAGACCGACCAGAACTTGCAACTAATTATTCTGATGTAGGGGTTAAATTAGTTGATATTGATAATAGTCCTTTTACAAAGTCTAATCATAGGTGGGGATGGCATTGTTGTGATTATTATGAGGCAAAGGGATTACTCAATTCAAAGGCAGACATAGCTATATCAGTAGATTCAGATTTGATGTTTGTTTCAGGTGAAGTAAAAACTTTACTTTCTATTACTGATAAATTTGGATTATGTGTTCCTACAAATGAAAGACAAATGGTGAAGGTTGATGGAATACACAGTCGTGGAAATGATGGAGATTATTATATAGATGAAGATGAGAGTCGTGGAAATTGTTTAACTTATGATTTATGGTGGGCCAGTTTTTGTACTAGAAAGAAAGGGGGTAGAATTTGGTTAGAGGAATTTTGTAGACTGATGGAAACTAATCCAAAAAGAGCCCCCCTACAAATGAGTAGAGCATCTTGGAATACAGGAATATATCCTTATTCTATGCCTCAACAATGGGGAGTGGGAAGTGGATATATAGGATGTGGTAATGAAATAATTTTGCATGTTGGTCATGACAATGTTCAAGATTATTATTTGGAGGAGAGAATTTGATGAAAATTTATTGTATATTATTTGATACGGTGCCTCAGGGTGATAAGATTAAAAATTTATTTGAATCAAAAAATTTACATTATTCTGACTATATAACAAACAGTTGGACAGCTACAACTCTTATGTCAATGTTTTCTGGAAAAACACCAACAGAAGTATGTAAGGAAGGAGTGGGATATAAAAAATTATATCCATCATTTTCTGATAGAGAAAAGAAAGCTTGGAATAAAAAAATTATTTTTAACCAATTACCTGAAGATTGGAAGATACATATTCACTCTATGCCAAAAACAAGAGGTGATAAAGAAGATTTTAGATTTGTCCCTGACGAGATTTGTGGTATTGATAGAGATGTTAACTATTATGATTATCAAAGGGGTGAAGATGAAGAAAAATTTATTCAAAAGATGCAGAAACTATCAAGTGATGAAAATCACTTTATATTTTTAAAATATAATCATTATCATAATCAAATGCAAGAAGGTACAATTGATAACTTTTGTAAAATAATTAATACAATTAATTTTGAAGAAGAAAATTCTTTGTTTTGGGTATTTTCAGATCATGGGCATCCCCCTCAAATTGATAAATTTAT
>Ga0208010_1000920_pt1 | contig 10033 bp, 8 predicted proteins | sample 2_EtaG_FD_184074 | JGI IMG/M metagenome (GOLD analysis project Ga0208010, IMG submission 184074) | Marine viral communities from the Subarctic Pacific Ocean - 2_ETSP_OMZ_AT15125 metaG (SPAdes) (version 2) | ecosystem: Environmental > Aquatic > Marine > Oceanic | place: Pacific Ocean | collected... | reverse complement strand
AACAGCCCTTCCGGATGCGGCTGTAGCCATAGAGGTTTATATGTATTCACTCACAACGGTAACCAATGATGTTTGATAAGATAACGGATAAATGGCTGTACCTCATAGCGGTAGCCATGTTTGCAATCCTATTGGCTGTAGCTGATATGAACTGGCCCACCCACATGGGACCTCAAGGTGTACTGGTTGACCATGTGATGACCTTCGTGTCCTCTACTACTAACTAACCAGGGTCGCGTATAAACAGTCTATCTGCCACTGAGTCGATGAGGGCTCCACCCAATGTCCTTGATATATGGGAACTCAATGGATACCTTTCAGCTCCAATAAATACTCTGTCCAGCTACAAGACTTTCTCACACAAACCTACTCAAAATTTCCGAGGTAATTTTTTATGATCAAATACGAAATCCTAACTAAACTTGCTAACGGTCGTATTATTGCCGTTGCTACTACTGAGGCTGCTTCTAAAGAGGATGCCCGTAGTAAAACCGCCAACTTCTGTAACATGATGGACGTAGTTGTTTATGATGTTCGGCCATATGAAAGTGCTGATGAGGCCCTAAGGTGAAATACTCTATGGACACTAAATACACAATGGACTATCACAACATACTCAAGGCTATCAAGATCGCTATTCTGGTTATCATTCTCAGCACTATGTTGGTCTTGGTTGTCAATTCTTTGTAAATTATTTTTCCTTTTGGATTCAGTGGCTTACAGACGCTTCCTCACAGACAATATGAGGAATATGATGCAAACTACTGAATCCAAAGAGAAAAGAAATTGCTTGACGGATACTGTGGATATATGTTACCATGGTATATACAGTCGAGTTTTACCCCTCCCTTTTAACCCTACTATTACAGGACAATTTATATGATGATTAAATTGAATGCTGCCCGCGAAGGTTTCGTAGCAGCAGCCCGTGAGGTATTGGGTGATGATGTGGAAACCATAAGCCGACCTGAAGTGGTCTCTATTGCTTCTGAGCATGATGTTAAGTATCCGTCATGGCTCTTAAACAATAAACTTCGGGTGGGTCGTGGTGTCTACTGGTTGCCTGATCTTAACGGTGAATACGGTGGTGTGCATAGTCACCCAATACGCGATGGCTTTATTACTGATGTTGTGGAATCGGAAACGCCTTCTACTACGGATTCTATTGTGAACCTTTCGTCTACGATTTCTATTATGGACAATCAAGACAATTATGTTCCGGATAAATTCATTGGTTATGTTCCTTATGGCAATTTTAATCTGGTGAAACAGGTTATCAAGTCACGGATCTTTTATCCTATGTTTATTACGGGATTGTCTGGAAACGGCAAGACTCTGATGGTGAAGGAAGTCTGTGCTCGTTTGAAGCGTGAATATGTCCGTGCGAATATCACTATTGAAACTGATGAGGACGACCTGATTGGTGGTTTTCGTTTGATTAATGGTGAAACCGTATGGCATGACGGACCGGTTATCACTGCGATGAAGCGTGGTGCTGTGTTGTTGCTGGATGAGATTGATTTGGCTTCTAACAAGATTATGGCGTTACAGCCTGTCTTGGAAGGGTCATCTATTTTCATTAAGAAGATTGGTCAGTGGGTACATCCTGCTGCTGGTTTCAATGTGATCGCTACAGCGAATACGAAAGGTCAGGGATCGGATGATGGTCGTTTTATTGGTACTAATGTACTCAATGAAGCGTTCCTGGAACGATTCCCTGTTACTGTAGAGCAATCATATCCGACTGCTTCTATGGAACAGAAGATTCTTAATAACGAACTAAACAAGCATGACCTGAAGGACGAGGATTTCAGTGAGAACCTTGTTAAGTGGGCTGATGTAGTTCGTAAGACTTTCTTTGAAGGCGGCTGTGATGAGATTATCTCCACACGGCGTTTGGTTCACATCGTTGGTGCTTTCTCTATCTTTGATGATAAGATGAAATCCATCGAATTGACCGTGAATCGCTTTGACAGTGAAACCAAGGAATCTTTCTTGGTGTATTCAAAGATTGATGAAGGTGTTGATCCTGATTCATTGCTCCGAAAGGATGATGATGATGAGGATGATGAACTTCCTCCTTTTGAAAACGATGAGGAGTCGTTTTAATGGCAGTATCAATGTTTGGCTCAAAAGAGCAGCTGGCTAAACTCTTAGCGACAGAGGACATTCATGTCCGAATCAATAAAGAGTTGGGTACTGCTGCGTTTGATACAAAGAATCGAATCCTTTATTTGCCTGATTGGTCACTAAAGGACAAGGATGTTCTGGACTTGCTGACCGGCCATGAAGTCGGTCATGCTCTTTGGACTCTGAATGATAATTGGCAAGCCGCCGCGAAACAGGAACTTTATCACAAAGGTATTCTGAATATCGTGGAAGATGCCCGTATTGAGAAGAAAATCAAACGGAAGTATCCCGGTATTACCAAGCAGTTTGTCAAGGGCTACAAGAAGCTCGCTAATGATAACTTCTTTTGGAAGGCTGGTGAGCAACCTGAAGATTTTGACTTTATCAACCGTCTGAATCTGCATTTCAAAATGGGCGCCTTGTCTGGTATCCCGTTTTATGATGCTGACGAACAGGCACTGGTTGATATGGTTGCTGATGTTGAATCATGGCAGGATGTTCTGGATGCCACTATCGCCTTAATGTCATATGCTGCCGATAATATGGACGAGTATGATGAAGATTGGGATCCGATGGAATTCAGAGGCCTTGGTGCTCCTGGTGAATCCAATGGTGATAGAAATGAAGGAACTGCTGAAGGTGATGAGAGTAATGCCCCAAAGGGTAGTGCCGGTGATGATGGTCAAGACGGTAACGATAATGGCGATACTGTCAGTTCTGATATCTCAGCTGATCTGAAAGAAAAGCTTGAGGACCTTATGTCCATGTTGCCTGATGACCTTGCTTCTACTCAGGATCGTTTTGATGAGAAGATGGAAGAATTGACCAATTCGTCGGAAGAGAAACGCGACCAGATAGTGTATTTTTCACTACCTGAAGCGAACCTGAAAACTATCCTACTTGGATATAAAGATTGCTTGAAGGAGATGCAGCAGAAACAGATTGACATAGAAACCAGTAACAAGGAAGTCTATTCTGACAGTCCTCATGCGCCTTGTGTTGTAGATTATTTGGAGAAATTCACTAAGTTTAAGAATTCAAGCCAGAAAATCATCAACTACATGGTGAAGGAGTTTGAAAGAAAGAAGGCTGCCAAGGAATATCGCCGTGAGTCGATTTCCAAGACAGGCGTGCTTGATGTGAATAAACTCTATTCCTACAAGTACAATGAGGATATCTTTTTGAAGAAGATCCTGAAGCCTGATGGAAAGAATCACGGAATGATTATGTTGGTTGACTGGTCTGGTTCGATGAATCAACATTTGCATGATACTATTAAACAGATGCTGACTTTGGTGTGGTTTTGCAACAAAGTGAATATCCCGTTTGAAGTATATGCCTTTTCTAATAACTATCGAAGTCAGGAGAAGTATCGCAAAGAGGATGAAAGTCAAGAAACTTGGGCCAAACGTGTAATAGGCTCGCAACCCTGGATTGAGAAAGTTGGTAATGCCTGCTTTGATAGAGATAACTTTAAGTTACTCAATTTCTTCTCGTCCAGAATGAATGCTTCTCAACTCAACAATATGGCAAAAATTATGTGGCGTATCGGTCAGGGATTTTCTAACCGTTACTATCACCAGGAAGAATGGGGCAATTTTGAGTTAGGTGCCACGCCTTTAGTTGAAGGACTTGTTACCATGAATAAGATAATTCCAATGTTTAAGAATTATCACAAAATCGACAAGATGAATTTGATCGTTTTGTCAGATGGTGATGGAAATACAGAATTGGGATCAGTTAAAACTGTAGAAGGGTCAGAATATATGTCTACCCGTTATGCTACTAGAGGAAATCTATTTCTGGAAGATCCTTTGACTAAACGGACATATAATATGGCAGATATGCACGAGGAAGATGGATATTGGCCGCGAGCCTCCAAAATGCAAGAACGTGCTATATTATGTTTGTTAAAAGACCGTTATGACCTTAATGTAGTTGGAATATTCCTTGATTCTTCCGCTAATGGTAAAGCATTGAGTGCTAGAACATTGAGAAGTTTTATTGGACACAAATACTTCAACAAAGAAGGTCACGACAAGGCTCGTAAGGAATGCCGTAAGACTGGATGTGCCGGTGTCAATCAGATTGGCTATAATGAGTATTACATTGTGCCAACTGGGACAATCCGGGAGGTAGAAACTTCACTTGATGTGGATCGTACTATGACAGTCGGCAAGATAACTAATGCCTTTAAGAAACAACAATCCAACAAGTTTGGTAACAAAATATTAGTAAATAGGATGATGGATATCATCTGCTGAAAAAGAAGAATTGGGGTGCGGCTCTTTGGGTAACCGGGAGCCTCCACCTGATGCTTGGAGAGGCACTTATAGAAAGCTCTGTCACCGCCAATGACACATCTATCCTGCCCCAATTTTTTCTTGACTAATAACCTTAAATATGAGATAATATAAAGATGTATATTGAATTGAGAGAAATGAAAGAGAAACATTATGTTATGTTGCGACATGAAGATTCTAAGGAGAAACCGGTAGCACAATTTATTAGTAGTAATCCTGTAGAGGCTTATAATGTCGCTAAACAGTTTGCTAAGCAACATAAATGTTTGATAAGGGCAACTAAAGGCGGAATAGAAACGCCAGAAGTTCCGATACCACCTGATTTATTTGAGGAGTAAGAAAATGAAATATGAATAGAAATCTGGAAGGTCAGCGAACCTTTCAGGTGTTGTGAAGTTGTAAAATCGCAATATTAAGGAAAAGTCCTACACATACAGTAGGCAATATATATGATAGAAAATCTAACAATTATAGGAACATGAACAAGGCTCTGCTTGCACCCGATATCCTCTGATCCTCCCGTTAGTCGAAAGACCCCGCTCCGGCGGGGTTTTTTGTGCGTATACAAAACCCAAAATGTATAAATAATAAAACTATGAATTGAGGAAAGCAAATATGACCCAGTTAATTAACCCAGAGAAATTTACACAGGCTACGACCCAGTTGAGGTCGTTTTTTTTGGCCCGTAATTTTCAAGAAGTACACACACAAAACAGGCTATCAATATTAGCCGCTTGTGAAGATCCAACAACCGTAGCAACATACAATTATGCCGGAGAAGTCTGGCCCCTGCCTCAGACGGGCCAAATGTGGTTGGAATACCACTTGCTCAAGAGCCCCGCAGCTGCGGGGTTTTTTTGTATCTCCACATCCTACCGGGAAGAGAAAAACATCACAGAAGGTAGACATGATATAATCTTCCCGATGTTTGAGTTTGAGATGCCCGGAACGATTGTGGAATTAGAACAGATGGAAAAAGAATTATGTGAATATATGGGATTCGGTAATAAACAAAGTGTAGTAGATAAAAACTATTTGGATTGGTGTGAATATTTTGGTGTAGAAGAATTAGAGCATGAGCATGAAGAATCTATGTGTAAGAATTGGCAAGGTAGAGTTTGTATGATTAAGAACTTCCCCAACTACACAAGCCCATTCTGGAATATGAAACAGAACGGTGATGGCACAGCCGCTAAGATTGACGTTATCATATCAGGACAAGAAACGATTGGTAGTGCAGAACGATCCTCTGATACTGATGAGATGTGGGATATGTTTCATACAATCAGTGATGGGTTGTATGCTAATCTATTGTATGACCAGTTCGGCAAAAATCGTGTAGAAAAAGAACTTAAAGATTTTCTATCACTTGATTTCTTCCCAAGAGTTGGTGGTGGGATAGGTATTACTAGACTGCTACACGCTATGAATGATTATGATGTTAGAAGAATAGTAAATGTAATGTAGAACAATTCCGGGGTATGCGAATTAGGTATAGCAGCCCTACTGTCGATAGGGTGCAGACTAAGGCGTGAGCTGTCTGATGTGCGTTCGACCCGCACTCCCGGAGCCATTCATATTTTTATTTATGTATAATGATGATAAATAGTAGATGATGAAAGAGAATATGATATGTCATTTTTAGGCCAAGCCGGATTTTTCTGGGGAATTGGTGTTTGTGAAGATAGATTTGATCCAGAAAAACTAGGCCGTATTAGAGTTCGTTGGTTAGGTATACACGACGAAGATAAAGAAAAAATCCTCACAAAGGACCTTCCCTGGTCTACTGTAATGCAACCAGCAACGGCAGTAGCTGCGACAGGTATTGGTACTTCAGGCACTTCAATATTGGAGGGTAGTTGGGTTGTAGGTTTTGCAAAAGACCCGGAAGACCTCCAAGAATGGATTGTAATGGGTATCTTGCCTGGAGATAACACTACAACAGCCGTTCAAGGTACAGATAACCCAACTTCAGGTCACAGAAAGTGGGCCAAATATCGGGGTAATCTAAAAGAATATAGTAGAGATAATATTCTGGGAGGAGAAGGACGAGATGGAAGAACTGTAGCTCCTATAGAATCTGATTTGGCCAATAAGTTTGTTGATTACGAAAAAGGCTTCCATGATCCTACTATGGACCTACGAAACATTCCTTGGCCTCCAAGTGATGCAGGTTATGGCAACCCGGTATGGAATCATGCCTATACTCCTCCAACAGATGCGCCTGGTGATATCATACTAAATGATCCTGATAAGAAAATAAACCGGGTAATGAACCATTCTGATGCCGGCGGTGGCGATCATCCTAATTTGGTTGATTTGGATCCTTTCGATGAAAAATTATGGGATTATGATTGGAAACCCAAAAAGCCATTTGTTAGGGTTACTCATTCTGACATATTGCATTATCTTTACCAAACTACTCGTAGAATAAAAGCTGATAAAAGATTTCTTCCAGCTTGGACAGATTTCGGAACATTTAGATGGCGTGATTGTAATACTTATTTTGTAGATGATTTGGATTATATGCCAGAATTGACGATTGAAGAGCGTAAGTTTTGGGGTTCTCACGGCAACAGAGAAGATGGTAGAGAAGGTGTTATATTCTCTACTGGTTATTTGGAGCCTGATTATTGGTCAGAAGATAGAGAATATGGTTCATTAGGAGGTACATATGGGCCGGCATTTCCTGTCACAAGAGATACACCCACAGTTTCTAAAGATCCGGCAGGCCTAACAAAGATTGGAGAAACAGATACAAGAGCTGGATGGGGTAAAGCTCCAGGTGATGAAACTGGCTATTGGAGTATGGAAGGAGAAGATTATAGAGTTCCTAATCCAAGAGTCCGTTGGGTAATGAAAGTTCATTTAAGTCATACTGAAAGACAAACAATAATGGAACTGTTTAAAGCAGGTCATTATGGTACAGGCATTTATAATATCAGTAAACCCGGTGATGGTAGAAAAGACATACAATGGAAAGATGTAAAAGAAGAAGATTTGGTGGTAGTACCTCAGCCAGATATTAACCCATTAGCTCTTGGTGGTATTCCTATAGAATTCACGGATGGGGTAGTAGTAAAAACCAAATCTAGTTTGTGGGCAGATTCTACAACTTATTTTAATGATCCGAATTTATGTAAAGGTGAGCCAGCCAAGCCACTATTGCAAGAAGGTGATATAGTACAAATTGCTGGTGTTAGAGGCATGCAAGAGATCAATGGTCGAATTTTCCGCTTAGGAACTTGTAGTGATGACGGCACAAGCTTTACAATGGAATTATGGACTGCTGATGGAACAGTTTGGTCAGGGCCGGCCGGAATAGAATGGGAACCTGACGGAAATAATTTAGGTAAGTGGGCAGTTATAGGTGCGGCGGTCTTACCAGATCCACCATTCTCTGAATATCTCGGAGGCGGTGTTGTAATACCTCATAACCCACATAGATATCTTTGCTGGAAGGCAGATATGAGGGAACGACAAATCAACATTGGTTCGCCTGATCCAGAAACTGGTGTTAATGAGAAACATTGGAATCAACCAACTGGTGATTATAATGCTCGATATCCTTTCAATAATGTTTATGAATCAGAATCAGGGCACATTATGGAGTATGATGACACTCCGGGCGCTGAAAGAATATCACAGTTCCATAGGTCGGGCACAAATTACGAAATAGACCATAATGGCAATAAACAAACTTATGTAAAGGGTGATAATTACGATATACGCCTACATGATGATTATATGTATGTTAAGGGTAAAGTGGTTCATACTTATGATGATGAAGTGATGATTCGTTGCAATGACCGAGCGGATATTTCGGCTAATTGGGGAATACAGATGTGGTCGGGCGGTGATTTAGATATTCACTCAAAACGAAACATCAACTTGAAGTCTGATGGTGATATTAACTTACAAGCCGACGGACATATCAATTTATCAGGAACTACAACAACCCATAAAGTTGCTGACGAATATCGTGCAGGTAGTAGAAATAAAGGTGAATTCTCCAAGATTAAAATGAAAGCGGGTCATCTATTTGGTGAAATCATAGGAGATATAGAAAGGCCAAGAGAATATGGGATATTTTTACAATCTGCTGAAGGTCCGATTGGAATTAAAACTTTACATGATGGTGATTGGGGAAATATTCATATTGCCTCTGGTTGGGATATGGAACTCTTTTCATGGAGACACCAATATCGTACGGCAGGGAAAATATCGAATCCGTCGAATATCTATGATTATGCTATTGATAATATTTTCATAGAGGCAGAAGCCAATAATATTGAGATTACAGTTCCTGCTGGGTATCTTCACGCATCAATACTAAAAGAAATTCATTGGAAATCTTGTACAGGCAATATAGTTTTACACGCTTTAGACAATACGATTGATTTAGTGGCATTGTTTGATGTAAATATAGAATCACTAGCTAACGGTATTGACATTAGGGCGGCTACTGATGTTCAGATTTTTGCAGTAGCAGCTCAGGTAGATATTACTGGTGGTACTGATGTTAATATTTGGGCTGAAGCTAATGAATTGAATCTCAAAGCTGCACTTGCTGTTCATATGCAATCTGTGGGTGATGAGGTTCATATTAAATCAGAAGATTCTACTTTTATAAATGCAGCTGGTGGGTCTGTACAAATAAATTCATCCATAAACACTATGATTAGGTCGGGTTTGAATTTTCATAATTATGCTGAAGGTAAGATTTATGAAACTGCGGAAGAGATACATATGAATGGTCCTGAAGCAGCTCAAGCGCTTGAGGCTGATCCAACTCCTAATGCTGGGTATGCCGGACCTGCTCGTCTAGCAGACCCTTCAATAGAAAGCTTGAAGGCTTGGATCCCAGATACTTTTGAGTTACAGTGTATTGACTTACCTAATCCAAGGCCCGCGGGAGGTTGGAGTGTAAACAGTTTAGCACTCAACGAGAATGATACTTCAAAAGGTGTTGGTGGTGAGAATATTCGTAATTTACATGACACAATAGAAAATCTACAAAAAGGATTAAGTGCATATGCAACTAAAACATATCCTTCCACATCAGGAAAGAAAGTGTATGTAGAGGATCAAATAAAGGATAAATGGACTGGTGGCCATACTACAGATTTGCAAGATCCGTGGAATGGAATAAATTGGCATCCCTTTACTATCATGCCACTTGGTGTAGAAAGGATTGTAAGATATCCGCCGGTTGCACCACCTTGTTAATAATAAGGAGGTAATTAACAATGGCCGATTTACCAGTACATAGAGAAACAGATGGAAGAAATTGTGGAGCTGTAACAGGAATTCCAATGAATCAGGATGATGTATTTGCAAATGAATTGCTTGTAGCTTCTCACGGAGATATTTGCACACACGGAGCTGGAGCTTTAACAGGAAATGCTAATGAGGTATATGTCCATGAGATATTAGTAGCTGGTCATACAGCAGCAGCTGCTCTTTGTGGAGATTCTCATGCCGGCTCGGCGCCTACAACAAAAGGGTCGCCTGATGTGTTTGTAGGAAGTTAATTATTAAATGGAGAATAAAATGTTAGAAAGAATTAAAGAAAGAGAATGTAGTTTAGGAATTATTAT
>Ga0208010_1000919_pt1 | contig 10037 bp, 3 predicted proteins | sample 2_EtaG_FD_184074 | JGI IMG/M metagenome (GOLD analysis project Ga0208010, IMG submission 184074) | Marine viral communities from the Subarctic Pacific Ocean - 2_ETSP_OMZ_AT15125 metaG (SPAdes) (version 2) | ecosystem: Environmental > Aquatic > Marine > Oceanic | place: Pacific Ocean | collected... | reverse complement strand
CGGTATCAGCCCAGAAATTAGCTGTACCAAGTTTCTGCCCAGTAGTATATTCACGCTCTGCCTGAGTCATATAATTAGGCATAGCTTCTCTCATCCACTCATTTGCACCATCTATTTTATGCCCTATCCAATTATCATAATAAGCTCCTCCAGTAACTAATTCTCCTAGTCCAAATAAAACTCCTAATGTATTTTCTGCTATAGCTCCAAGTGTGGTAACACCTGCTTTAGTTAATCCATTTAACCATTGTTCTCCAGTGCTTTGATTTTGAGCTCTTGTTTCGTCCCAGTCTATAAATCTATTTGGGGATACATCATACTTTGTATATTTATACAATGGGTCTGTATAGATATTAGTAAAGTTCATAGAATCAAAAAAGGTTCTATCAGGTTTATAACTCATATTATATGAGTTTACTGTTACCCCTTGTTGCTGAGGTTCCTTTTTATCATCTATTTCTTCTTGTAGATTTGTTTGTGGATTTAACAGATCTTTGGTTATAGTAATTCCCATATAGTTATTATCTTAAACCTCGTTTACGTTTAATTTCATTAAATAAATCAGCATATCCTAGATTAGCATAAACAGTTGCAAGTACTGCTAATCCTTCAGCTTTATCATGTTCAATAAGTTCATCTGTATCATCATCTGGGAGATCTATATAAATTTTTTCTTTCTGAATTTGTTTACCATTTTTATCATACTTAGCATACTGAAATTCAACATTACTAAACATTTCCGGAGCATAGTCACTAACATTTGCCCATTCTCCTCTAGCATACATTTTCTGAACTTGGAATTCAGCTGAATTCATCCAATCATCTAGTTCATCACTTTGCAGTTGAGAAGAATCTACTAAGAAGTAAGTTGTTTTTCCTTCTTGTTTTCCTGAAGTGAATTTTATAGGTACATATAACATCTGTTTACCATCTACACTAGGAACGTTAGATAATCCAATACCTTCGATATTAATTGTATAATCTGCATCTCCCCACATTGATTGTTGATCCATATATGTTGCCCAGTCGCCTTCATATGATCCATTTTGAGTTCTTATTTTCATTCCTGGAGGGAATACTCCTCTTTTTTGACTTTCATCCCAGAATATAGATTTAAATTGTTTTTTAACATATTCAGTATTTTTAATTCCTCCATCATCCTTCGTTCCAAAGTCTTTTATAATTAAAGCATCTGTTTTAATTTGTTTTGAAAATTCTTTATTTAACTTTTCATTATCTTCTTCCATTCTTTCAGTATAGTTCTTACTAACATTCCTAAATAATTGTTGATTTGATTCTCTTGTACCTCCAACTGTAGCACCCTTTGACTTAGGTTTAATTACTAATCCTTCATTATCAGCTAAATATTGAAGTATATCGTCTGCAATAGCTGGATAATATGCACCTCCACCATAGGCAGACGATGATCCAGGTATTTGTTTTGTAGGTTGTCTATTTAAATAATCTAAAGCGTCCTTAATACTAGAACCTGCTTCAATCTCCCCCATAGAAATTAATGTATCTCTTATTTTTTTATAACTTAATGAAAACTCAGATTTTGATCCTTTATATCCTGACACTTCTTTATTTTCATACTCTGCACTAATGTCTTCATTATATGTATCTCCAAATAACTCTTTTGTAGCTTCCTCTATTTTCTGATTAACAAGATTTACTCTGGACTCATTTTCAAGAATTTTATTTACTTCCCCTCTAAAGTTTTCAGGAGTCATATTATAACTTTTAGCTAATTCTTCAAATTCTTCTGCATTTTGAATATTATGAAGTTCAGTTTGAATGTCTTCTAGTGTTTTAGCATCTACACCTTTTTCATCAGCATAAACTTTATTCTTATTAAGTAAATTAGTATATGAATCATCAATTACTGATTGTGTAGTAATCACATACTCTGTTTTCTTCTTAAAAGTATCACCTCCTAATCCTGATTGTTCACTTGCATCTGCAAATAGATTCACAGCTGGAACAGATTTATTAGTTAGATCAGTTTGACTTCGCACATAATCATCATCATAATCAAGTAATTTCTTACGTTCAGTTTCTAAATAAGCATGTTTAGCTACAGAAGCATCTAATGCTCTATACATTATATTATTTCTTGTAAGACTTCTTACTAAACTTAAATCACCTTCATTTGCTTGTTTATCTAACCATTCTTGTTTTCGCTCTTCTAATGCTTCTTTATCTTCATCAGTTTTAGCTTCAAGTATCTGTTTATCTAATTTTGCGAATTCCTCATCTAGTGTTGCTGTAATATCTTCTTGACTCATATCAAATGTAGTAAGATGAGCATCTTGCTCCATCGACATTCGTACACTTGGATCCGCTAAGACATCTCCTACAATTCTTTGTACTCTATCTGCACTAACTTCTACTCTACCTTCTGTTGTTTCAACCCAATATATTATATTTCCTGTTTCTCTATCTACCATTGGATTAACATTCAATCTTCCATATTGATCAAGTACTAATTGATCTTGAGGTATATCGAAAACTGTAGACGCTTTATCAGGCTTTATACCAGTAAGAGCATCATCTAATACTTTTATATAATCTACACTTTTAACAACACCTGGCCCTGAGAAATATGAACCTTCATCTATTTTCCCTTCTTCATTACGTTGTAGCCCATAATATCCATGTTTAGCCTCAGCTATTTTTCTTGTATAAACAAATTCACTTATACCTCCACCAGCGATTCCAGCTTTTCGTAATCTATCTAACTCTATAATATAGTCATCGTATTTTTTTTTATTTTTCTGCACAGGTTTATAATCTTGTACAAAATCTCTAGCATTATTAGCTACACGCATTCCCATACTTTCATAGTCTCCTTGCGAACTCATTTCATTTAATTTAGCATTATACTTATCAACTAACTGTTGCTTTTCTAATTTATCCCCTTCAAAATCTGCTGAAGTCATATCATCTACTGCTCCTTGTAAAGCATCAGCCCCTGCAAAATTTTCAACATATCTTTGTCTTAATGCTGTATTTATAGCTACAGATTGTGGATCTCTGTACATTGATTGATATTGTGGTAAATCGTATCTAGCCATTGTCTTTTATTTTTTATACTGATATATTTTCATCCTCTTTAGGATTATATTTATTATACAACTCTCTAGCTTTCTTCTTAGCCTCTTTCGCTGTCATACCTTCTTTCATTAAGAAATTCACTATCTTTTCTCTTTCATATATACCCTCAGATCCTAATACTTGAGCTAATCTCTCTTGCGCTTTATAATCTAGTGAGTCTCCTACAATACCAGCTATACCCTGCGCAGCTGCAGTTAAACCTTGATACTTCATGTATTCCATATCCTCTATACGTTTTTGTTTTGCTGCTGCATTTATAGCTTCTACTTCATCAGCTCTTGCAGCTTCTTGTTGAGATAACTGAGCAGTTGCAGTAGATGCTTGTTGAGATCTTTGTAAATTACTTAACTCCATTTGTTGTGCTAATTGAGCTTCTCTATTAGCTATTTCTATATTTGCTTTAGTTTCTGCAGCTGATATGGCTGCATCTCCTTGTTGTTTCTTACTATAAGCCATCATTTTATTAATAACATTAGCCGGTCCTCCTCCAGAAGTTTCTATATACTTATTAATAGCTCTCATATCTCCAGCATTTCTAGCTCTTTCTACATTATAATTTACTCGGTCTAATTTAGCTGCTTTTCCTCTCTCTGCTATAATTGGACTTGTAAATCCTGGAGTATAATCTATCTGTTGTGCTTCAGGTTGTTTATGTAAAAAAGCATAAGCTGCAGGAAATAATTGAGCTGCTCCCCCTATATAAGCACCTGCAGGAGTTTTTCTTTGAAGACTTCTCTTATATCTTTCTTCATCTGTTAATTCTTTTTTCTTAAATAGATTTGCAAAAAATTCTTTAATTTTACTTGGATTCTTTTCATTTTTAAGTTGTTTCTTATCTTCTTCCGTTAATGGCTTATTTCCAGCTAGCTGACTATAATCTCCCTCTACAAGATCTGCTGTAAGATTTCCGTATTCATCATAAACATCTAGTTCATCTTCTTCAGGTATTACAGTTGCTACAGGCCCTACTTGATCTCTCTCTAAAAAACTACCATTTTGATATTTCATTACTCCCCCAAGTTTAGCTACTTGATTAGGATCTCTACCTGCAGCATTCTCTTGCATTTGAGCTAACCAATCAATTTCTTGTTGATTACCTCCATCTCTTAATATATCTTTATGCATATCAGCAAATGATTTTCCACCTTTCTTTAAATGTGATGAAAAGAAATAATCTTTTCTTTGTCCCCCACCTTTAGCCATAGTTACTTGATCCATAGTTTCCCCATCTTCTACTTCTGTTTGTGGATCTAACATAATACCACCTTGATCATGATCTGCCCCATTAAATTGTACTGCATCACTGCCTGGTATTTGCTCCATCTCTCCTCCTGGTAATGCTACTCCACCAGTTTGTTTTTTAGATTTAAGTATTCCTGTATAAGTATCAGCATCATTACGATACAGGTTTTGCATAAAATCCCAAGAAACACCTTCTTCATCTGGTTCTGATGTATAATATGGCATTTTATCCTCATGCCCTATATTACCAGACCAATTACCAGTACCACTCTTATCATACATTTGAGAACCAATATATTGATTAACATCAAAAACATTTGAAGATCTCACATCACTTACCCCATACCCAGTATTAACAAATGCTGTATCACTAGGTGTAACATTCATTTGTGATAATATATCTCTTACATCTTTTTTACTTGATATATTACCTTTAGTTGCAAATTCATCATAATACTGTTGTAAGTAAGGGTGTGTATAATTCTTAATTCTATTTCTTCTTTGTTTTTTTGATTCGCCACCTTTTTTATATTGTTGCATTTGATTATACATTCCACCTGTTTGAAAAGGAGTATAGGATTGTTCTCCTGAATATCTATTTACTCCTGTTTTTGGATCAATAATTGGTGGAGCATAAGCTTTAGTTGCTCCTAACATTAATGATAAGGGTCCTAATGCTTTTGATGCTGCTTTTCGAAAAATAGATTTTCCGGCTGTTTTTAATGGTGGAGCATACTTTGCTATTTTAGCTGCAAAAGATAGTGCTTTTTGCCCCCCACTTTCCTCAGGTACAACAAATCCAGGAGTTAATTGTGGAGGTGTAGGTTTTATAGATTCTTCTACACTCTTAGGTGTAGTAGTTTTCATACCTGCATATTGATATTTTTTTCTTAGTCTGTCTACAAACTTTTGTCTTAGCATAATTTTTATTTTTTAAGCGGCATAACCATATCTAGGAATACCCATTCTCATGCCCCCTAATTGTGCCATTATATTTCTACCATAATCATATCCTGAATAAGTCTTTCCTTTCAATTCTCCAGCTCTAACAGCAGATCCTTGAGTGGCAAACCTTTCGCCTACTTCTTTACTGTATTTTCGTTTCTTTTCTTCAATTTTAGCTAAATACTTGTCTTGTTCTTTCTTAGCTTTCTTAGCAGTAAAAATTGATTTACCAGCACCATATAATCCCCCAACTATTCCACCAACTGCTGTTCCAATTCCTGGAATAACCGAACCAATAGCCATTCCTGTTCCAGCTGCACTTAATGCACTACCCCCAACATCTCCCCAATCAGCAGTTGTTGGATCATCATCTGCAGCCCATTTTTTTAATCCAGCACCTGCTAAACTTGCTACAGTACCAAGTCCTGCACCTGAACTCATAAATGATTTTAGACCTGCTCCTACAGCACTACCTCCTTTAATTACATTTCCTCCCGCACCAGTAATTATTGTTTTTCCTGTTGTAGCTGAAGACATAGGAAAAGCCCCTGCCTTTCCTGCTAAACTTGCTACTTTTGCTCCTTTTGCACCTGCTATTCCTGCTTGCGTTAATTTACTTCCAAGATTAGCTGCTCTTACTCCTTGATAAGCTTTTATTGCACCACTTAATGCAGCTCCTTTTAATTGCTGACCAGAAGACATACCTGCAGCTTTTGATAAAGCTCCTGCAGCCATTTCACCTTGTGCAAACTTTTGTTGTTGTTTTAATGCTGCTGCTTGTACATCAAGCTTACCTTGTTCCTCTTGTTGTTTAACTTCTTGCTCTGTTACTTTAGATTCCTCTTGTAATCTGTTTAATTCTTCTTCCTGAGATAATAGTCTTTGTTGTTGTAATTTAGGATCTTGTTCTTGATACACTATATTAGAAGTAGACCCTTGTAAACCTTGTGCTGCAGCTTGCACTGTATTATCAGCATACATTCCACCACCTTGAAATAGTCTAGGACCAGCCTGCATTGGATCAGTACTTACTGGCTTAATAGTTTTTTTAAATTGATTAAAAGATCTTAAATCGCCTGGACGTATATAACTATCCCTGTTCTTTGCTATTTTATTTTGCTTTTCTATTTCACGTGCATTTAATCTAGCCATTTGTTGCTGCATTATATTTTGAGAATTACTTAAAAGTCCTAATTGCTGACCTCTTTGTATTGGAGTTACATTTGTAGTATCAGATACATTAAGATTAGTGGGTACACCTTGTAGCCCTCCTAGTTGATATATACTTCGATATCTATTTCGTTTATTTTTAGTTTTTCTTGCCATGTTATCTATAGAATTTTCTTGCTTCTACATTCGTAGAATACAAATTTAATAAATTATTTGATATGTTGTTATAAATTAAACGAATTCCTATCCATTTATCTATGAATTTCTTCTTTTTGTCCCAATTTTTTGTTGAATCTATGTAATTTGAATTTATAATCTCATTCATTCCACTTATAGTAAACATACTATTTGTAGAAGAAGTTGTTATAGTTCCTGTATTTGTTCCCCCTATTATATTAGATCCGGTAGCAGTATAATAAGAACTTGTATCTGTAGCTAAAGCAGCCATATCTCTAAACTTATTAACTTTCCAATTATTACCTACACGCCTAGTATTTATTAAATACTCTAAATTATACTCTTCAGAAAGTTGTAAAGTATTATATAAATAAAAAGAAGTAAATCCATGATTTAAAATATTTATTCCGTCAGAATTAAATGCTTCTAAAGTATAATTAAAACTAGAATATAATTGATCTATAGATGAAAGATCATTATGTATAAATTCAAATTCAAAATTATAATATGTTACTAAATCTAACCAAGCAGTATTAGATAATCCACTAGTACTAGGAGATTCATTTTCTTGATATAATATTCCTTTAGTGTCTGAATTATGTTTCCATATTACAGAGTTACCATAAAGCGTTGCATTATCTGTTGCATAATCTCTTTTTTGAGTAGCAGTTAAAGTACTCCAAGAAGCAACAGGTGCAGGGTGTTGATCCGTTAAAGAGTAAAAATCAGTAGAAGTATTAAAATAAATATAAGGTATATAATCATGAAAGCTTACCCATACACCCATTTCAGGATAATATGATATTGTCCATCCATTACCAGGTTCAAAATATGCTGTATTAGACCATTCTATATCAACCCATTCTGAACACGACACTCCTGGAAGAGAAAGACATGCTATACGTACTTGATAAAAACCAGTACTAGAATTATATCTAACATTTCCATAAGGAATAGGATAAACTCCAGTATTATATTTATTTAAAAATAAAGCTGTAGGAACTAAGTCTCTTTTAGTTAATATAATACGTTTATATTTTGGATCCCATACAGAATGAAATCCCATACCTACTATAGGATTATCAATAACACTATTAGGATTTAATCCATAATCTTCTAAAGTAAATCTTAAATTATCTCTAAACCAAGTTTCTAATCCTAAACTACTAATTTCTGCTAATTGTTCTTTCATTAAGAAAACTTTTCTGGAATCTTTATCTACAAAGAAATAACCGTGTATAGTAGTTAGTGCGGCCCATTGACTTTTAGTTCCTCCAAATCCACCTTTAGTATGAATTACTTCATCTGGCTCTTGGGCAAATATATCTCCACTACCTATAAAAGCTTCACTACCATCTTTCATTTGCATTTGTTGTTTACCTTTAGCTTTATATAAAGTTTCTTCCATATGGAAAAATAATAGGTTACTAAATGTTGATAATTTCCATAACTCTCCTCTATTTTTAGGAAGATCTTTATATTGATTAGCTAAAAATATCCTATAATTATCTATTAAACTACTAGTATCCTCCTTAGCACTTCTATGAGTTCTTGTAGAAAAGTCTTCTTGTTTAGTCTCTCTTAAAGGTAATGGAAATGCTGGCCTAATATCATTTACTTCAGAATAGTTAGCATTATATTTTAAATTATCTTGACTATTAAAGTCTTTAAGTCCAGAATATTTTAACATCTCTCTTGCAGGAGTTCCTGGAAAATAAAAACTATCATCAGATTCTGTATGTCTAAAATTAATATTATCCGGACTTTCATTAATATGAAAATGAACAGCTCGTCTAGGAGTAGATTCTTCTTGTGTATTACTCGGTTTTAAAGATATAGGGAATCCATGTCTACATATGAAAGTATCTCCTCCAAATATTCCCTCAGAAACTATATCTTCTGTATTTCCTGTACCTGTACCCATATTACCAGATTCATCAGCAGTAAAATTATCTAAATCATTTCCTATGATTTCAAATCCTGTCCATATTAAATCTTGACTATCTATAGATTTATATAAGTCTGTTTTAAATGCATGAAGATTAATAAGCCAATAATTACTTCTATCATGTGTTACAGGAGAATGCCCTGGTGCTGGTTGGTGTAAAGGATTTACTAATAAAGACCATCCACCCTCATGATTTAATCCATAATTATCAAATAAATTACCGGTAGCACCACCCGGAGTATTTCTTGTAGCCACTGCATGTAATTCATGACCATCCATTAAATTAAAAATTATACAACTTGTGCCAAATTCATTAAATACTTTTCCTCCAAATCCTAATTCTTGCCCATTAAATATACTATCTCCACGTAAATAAGTTTTTGCTTTTTGTCCTATTATTCTAGGAAGTCTATCAGTAACATTATCATATCTATGCCCTATAAAAATAGCTGAATTTACTCTCTGAGGATAACAATTATATTCTGTATCCCACCCCCATTCTTCACTTATAGTTGCTATACTATCAGGGTGCTCAAGTGTAGAAGTCATTTTTTTATCCTGATCAATAGCTGGTCCATTCCAAGCAAAGTTTTCAACTGCATATTCAAGAGTTATATGTGTAGCAGGAACTAAACTATTATGTGATCTTAATAAATGAAAATCATGAAAACTAAATCCTTTATATCCTTCTCTATCTGTTAAAATAGCATTATTAGGATCATCCCACATAGTAGTAATTAAAGGAAAATAATCTGTAGTATTTAAGGCCCATGGTTCTACATGATAAAAATATTCTGGTTGTGATTGTAATGTACTAAGAATGTGTTGTGACTCTTCAAAATTTGTACTATTTATAGCCTCTGAACATATACCCATTTGAGCATATCTTCTAGCCATAGGCATTAAGATAGACTGTCCTAAAATTCTTTTATTTGAATGCTCTCTATTAGCATAGTATATTCTAAATCCTTGTACTTTATCTGCAATATCTTTAGGAATTTTTATATCTCTTAATTGAAATCCTAATATATCTACATCATGTGAAATTAAAGCATCACTATATTCATCTATATCTATAATATTAATAGATGATGTAATACTAAATCTAACATGAGTATGTTCATATTCATAAGTTGATCCCCCGGAGTGAGTACGAGTACTTTGATTACAATTCCAATCATATTCACTTATATTAGCCTGTCTAACATCTGACTGAGTATTACCATCAGCATTTCCTTCTATCCAAATACTCTCTCCTGGTTCTAAATGTATAGTAACTCCACTACCACAATTTCCTCCTGTAGCCCAATTAAAATCCACCGCTCGATAAGCCAGCAGTCCCCCATCACCACAGCCAGGCCATTGAAAACAACCCCAAGCACCTGTAGGACAAACCTCATCCTCACAAGCACTTGTAGCCCCATAAGATTTAGAGTCT
>Ga0208010_1000905_pt1 | contig 10104 bp, 16 predicted proteins | sample 2_EtaG_FD_184074 | JGI IMG/M metagenome (GOLD analysis project Ga0208010, IMG submission 184074) | Marine viral communities from the Subarctic Pacific Ocean - 2_ETSP_OMZ_AT15125 metaG (SPAdes) (version 2) | ecosystem: Environmental > Aquatic > Marine > Oceanic | place: Pacific Ocean | collected... | reverse complement strand
GATGATAAAACCGCATATACGGCGATGGAACACAACGTTACTTTGACTACTGCTTTGCAAACTGATCTTAAAGTATCACCAAGATTCTTTGATACTGTTGGTATTACATTAGAACAAAATTGGCAATTGAAGAAGAAGTTCGCATCAGGCATCTCTAATGCGTTGATAGATAAGATGCATAAAACTGTAATGGATGCTGGAGCAGATGGAGCCAAGATCACAGGCGCTGGAGGTGGTGGATTTCTCGTGGTATTTTGTAACCCATGGAGACAGGATGAAGTACGAATAGCCATTGAGAAGCAATTCGCAGGAACAGAGTTGAACATGAAAGAGATGCCGTTTGAAATCGATAGATATGGTTCAAGAATCCTTATGGATATGGAGGTTGCGACGTGGTGAGTCATCAGAGGTTTGTTCATAGTATTAAGACCGCGATCAATAAAGTTACCACTGCTGAAGCTAATAATATCAAGCATTGGATTCGTAGAGCAAGGACAAATGGTGGCAGAGTATTTTTATTTGGTAATGGAGGTTCAGCCGCTATAGCTCAACATATAGCCAACGATTTATTTAAGAGGCTGGAGATACCAACGTTAACACCTTCATCTGTGCCAGAAATTACATGTCTATCGAACGACTATGGATATGAAGAGCTGTGGATGAGATTTATGTCTTTGCATAGAGTTACCAAAACAGACTATGTTATTTTCATTTCATCTAGTGGCACATCACCTAATTTTACAAATGCGTGTGAAGAGGCTTGGTCACAAGGTCTATATTACACCACCTTGGCTGGTTTTGATGGATATCATGAACGAAAAGATAGGATGAAGGATATTCCTGATATCGTGCGAGGCTGTCCAAATATCAATTTCGATTCACACAACTATGGTGTTGTAGAGATGGCAACAGAAGTTTTATTACATGGCATCATAGAAGAGATTATAGAGGAGAAAAAGCTTGAGCGATAAAGACAAGATATTGGAATTCCCTACAGCTACACCAGTAGGTGATGAGGAAGAGACTCCAATCAAAGAGCAGTTAGAAGGAGCGGCGAAGGATACTATGGATGAATTACAAGGGGATGATGAAGAGTTCTTTTGCAAAGCCTGTGAAACAGAGCATACTGAAAATGTATTGCCTCTAACGATTTTGTTGTTTGCCGGGCAAGATCAATCAGGTAGAACATCAACAGCTCCAGTCACTCTATTCGTTTGCCCGAACTGTAAGACTCTATCGATGCCAGAAGAAGTATTCGAGGCTATTATCAAGCAATCTGAAAGTAACCTCATCCTCCCAACTGGGCCTGCGAATATCTAATGGCGTTTGATCCAAGGAGAATCCATCACGTCTGTATTGGCTATGACAAGTCAGCTGTACAGGAACGTATCAATGTAGATCTGATAAGAGGTATGTCATTTGGCAATGAGCTATGGCTTACTATAGTTTATAACAGTGACCCAAATTTGGTTCCTTCGGGCATAGGTGAAAATACATTCATTTTGCAATCAGGAAGTAGAGGTTATGCATATGGAGCCTTGGATGCTATTAATGCTGGAGTCGACTTTGCACTCTGTCATAATCGCGATATCATTGTGGTTCATAATTTCGATTGTCTATTCTTTGACGAACAGAAGTACAAGTTTTGCATTGAAGATTTCCTTGAGAGTGGCCTCGATATTTCTAGCGCCCCTATTATCCATGGGATACCTGCTACTGATTTATTCATAATGAAAGCTGATTATGCAAGGAAGCTGTTCCCACTTACAGATAAACATGCTAAGTATAGAGAGAACATTAAAGCTCTGGCTCATGAGTATAAACCTACGGAGCTTGGTTATTCAAATGTAGAGGAGTGGTTGTGGGAGAATATGATCGAAGTGGCTGGAAAAACCTGGCCACCATCTATGGATATTGTTGGCATACAGCCACTTGATCCTAAGAATCCTATGCTTAATGAATTAGGTCACGACTGGACTGCACGCGATGTAGAGATAAAGATGTATATGAAGAAAAATATCTGGCACCATATGGCCAGAACAGATTTACCTTGGCTGCGCTGGTCTGATAAATTGGCATTTGGCCATATGCATGACTATGGAGAGATTAAGGCAAAGTTATTGGAGCATGGTAGAACAGAAGGTGGAGCAATTCAGCAGTTCTTGGATAATGTACAATAGGAGATTGTTATTATGACAGAGCCGTTATCGTGGAGGAGATAGATGGGGAAATTTGATATTGAAAAAGCTGGTATTGATCTTGTCGAACAGGAAGCTGAAGAGCAATTGCTTAGTAACCTCACCGATGACCAGCGCAGAAAGCGCGAAGCATACGATAAGTTTCAGTCGATGCAGATTTTTGAGCGGCTGATGAGGAAGACGGTTCAAAAAGGAGCGACTTTCAAGAAAAAGCGGCGCAAAGCGTGGCTTCAGACCAAAAAGAGCCGCAAAATCAACAGAAATTGACTAAATTAAGGGCCCAGGTTAAAATCTGGGCTCTTTTGCTTATATAGCTATGTAGACACACATAGAGCAAAGGCCGAATATGAACGTTCATGTAGAACTTGGTTGTGGAAACAATAGAAGGGATATTCCCGGTTGGATGAACGTCGGGATTGATATTATCGATGGGCCAGTGACTGATCTTGTGTGTAACCTTGGGTTCGAGCCTATTCCTATAGAATCGGATTCAGTCGACCTGGTTCAAGCGTATGATTTCTTCGAACATGTTCCGAAATGTATATGGGGTCAATTGAGAAGTCAACCTACTGAAGAAATAGTTAGGCATGACCGCTTTACTCCATTCATCTTCGTGATGAACGAGACTTTCCGTATTCTAAAGGATGGTGGCAGACTCATTTCCGAAACCCCATTTACACAGTGGGCATATAATAGAGATCCGACACACGTCAACTGGTTGGCCGAAGACTGGTATCATTACTTCGATTCGGTAGACAACCTTTACCACGACCAAGGACTGGTCACAACAAATTTCAAGCTTCTCAATACAAAGAAGCAATATGAAGGTAACACTCTTTACGTAGAACTGAAAGCTGTTAAAGCTGATACCGGAGGTGACTACTCAGAACCGGTTATATAGAAAGGGTTCCAATGAAGAAGAGCAGACTGCTAGAATCAAACGTTCTCGTTCTAAACGCCGGGTGGTCACCAGTAAACATCACTACAGTAAAGGATGCCATTGGCCTTATCTTTAAAGGCGCTGGAGAAATCGTCGTCAATGAAGATCTGCTGGACAGATTTGGTACGGTCATCGTTCCGAAATATTCGGTTATAGACTACACCAGATGGATTGAATATTCGGAGAGGTTGGACCAACACAAATATGAAATGATCCATTCTGCAAGATGGAGTCACTTCAAGCCTTACATTATTATCATTAAGCGGTACAACAGATTTCCTAATTATCACATTAAGCTGTCTCGTAAGAACGTTTACGATCGTGATCATGGGAAATGTCAATACTGTGGTATCGAGGTTGATAGAAGCACTTTCACCGTAGATCATGTTGTTCCTAAGGCTAGAGGTGGTAAGACAACCTGGAAAAACATTATCACATGCTGTAAACCATGTAACGCGACAAAAGATGACAAACCGCTTCATACTACTGGAATGAGATTGGCCAAGGAACCGGTCAAGCCTTCAGTAAGCAACTTCAGCTTTATTTATAGAGCTGAATATGATAAGTGGAAAGAATTCCTGAAATCACGTTAAACAAAAGGAGAGAACCAATGGCAATTACACGCGGCCAAGTAAAAGACGTCCAGGATTCTGGACCCGTAGAAGTTGAAGCAGATTTTTCTGGTAAAGGATATCCTGGTGGAGGTAATATCAAGCACAACATGAAACGGTATCGCATGAAATCATTATTGTATTCACGAAGATTATATCCACGATTTTGATTGGGACGACGAAGATGAGTAAGATAGTATCGAAAGATGATTGGGTTTCACCACGAATTACATTAACACTAGAAGTCGGTGAGTGGAAAAAAATACAATCACACAGACCAGTAGAATCAAAGGGTGAATGTGAACGTTGGGCAAGATTTTTTCTTGACAATCTTGTCGGACTTATGAACGAACAAGTTGATTTGCCTGATTGTATAATCGAACGAGGGGAAAACCCGCGGCCACAGAAAAGGTAAGTAAATGGGACTAGTAACCATATTGATTGGTCAAGTAGTTGTGGCAATGAGTGGAATATCGACAAACTCGGCCGGTGCTGTTGGTTTATGTATAGGTTTGGCCTGTGCGGTTGTGACAACCCACAGAACGCAGCGGGCACTCAAAGATGACTGATTCGCCAGCATCTCGACGGGATAGTGCTCAGATATTAACCGACCAACTCATTTCTATTTTGGAGAGACAAAGAGAGTCGTGGAAGAAAAATCCACTTCAAGTAATCACAACATTGAAGTTGTATAAAGATACGACAGCAATACTACATATGTTATATGCTTTATCACATCTTATAAAAGGGGACGACAATGATAGAAATTGAATTTGATAATCACACAGAAGATGAATTGGCTCAAGCTGATTATGTTGCATCACTCAGTTGCAGGTGTCCCATTTGTGAAAAACAACTCGACCATTGTGGTTCAGGTCATCACCCTAACTGTCCTATAAATGAAGCGATCTATGTCCCAAACAGATGATCTTCTAGCATTGTGGGAGGAATACAAAATGATGAGTATTAGTAAGGGATATACTCATCACATTCCCGGCACATATATGTTTTTCAACACAAAGAACGGAGACATTATTGAGTGGGTCAACCCCGAGAAGCACCAAGTTAAGTTACATTCGCAGACAATGGCAACAGATGTACAGTTTACAGAGGTAGAAGAAAATGACGACAACGAATGATGTATACGACGACACCTGTCCAGAGAATACGGGTGTTGAACAGGTATGGAGCGGCGATGTTTTCGTAGGTTATCAAGTATTCATGGACGAAAATGAATATCGACAACACCTATCCTTCAAAAATATTCAAGAGATAGTAAAACAACGTGGCGAATCTCTCGCAAATCATCTTGCAGAAATTGGAGCAGAGGAATGACACTTACAACAGAAGAAACTCAGGCAAAGGAAGTCTCAATATCATTGGTCAACAAAGGCTGGGATGAACACCACGCTGATCAAGTTGAATTTTGGTTACTACGATATTACTTAAACGATACTGAGTTTAAATATCAAGATAATCTACGAATTGCACGCTCTTGGGTTCCTGCTGAGGTAAGAGAGTATGATAAAAAACAAAAGAGTGGATGTTGTGGTTCTGTTGATGATGGTCTTTCTACTGTGGAAGGTGGGACTATTCGGGTAGGTTTCAACCACGGTCATTAAATCATAACAATATAAACAAAAACCCTATCTAGCGCGTGTTAGATGGGGTTTTTTGCGCACATTTATAATGTCCCTAAACACAAAGAGACTTAGGATGAGAATTAAATTATGCCACTCACGATTTACCATTCAAGAAGAATGTCATCAGATTGAGTTACATGGACAACCACAAGTTGCAATGGAACATTGCAACATGGTTGGAGTATTAGAATACGATTAATTGAACGTTCATAACGTTTCATTAACGATCCTCTACTATATTTATTATAGTAGGGGATTTTTTTTGGAGAATGTGAATGTCTTTTGATAATTTTTTTAGTGCACTAACAAGTAGTGCAGCTGATGTTGATTATACGGGTATCTTTGGCACAACCGCGCAGACCGTATCACTAAGTGCAAATCTCAACTCGCTCAGCGCTGAGGGTTCAGAGATTGTTAAATGGGTAAGGTACCGTCTTGGTGAGCCAAAGTTACCCGTTGAATTAGATAACAATCAAATATTCGCCGCCTTTGAAGAAGCGAATATTGAGTTTAGTGCCCAGATTAACAAATCTCAGGCATCAAATTGGTTGAGTAGTTTCTATGGTTTGAATAGAGATTTTTCTACAGAAAACCTAACGAACAAACTCCCACATCATACACTAGACTTCCTTATGCGTATGGCGAATCCATATGCTTCAGAGGCTGGTCTAGGCGGTATGCAAAATCAACGTAAAGCTTTTACGACGATTAATACGACCGACACTGACTACAGTGTTCTAAATGACTTCACCGACTTTGAATCAAACACTCCCCTGAGTGCCTATATCACTTCTGTCGGTGCAGGAACGGTTGAGATAAGGAACGTACTCCACCAAGAGCCGTCAACGATGTACAGGTTCTACGATCCTTACAGCAGTGTCAATCTAATGTCTCAAGAATTCAAATACGAATCGTTCAACAACGAATCCGTGTTTTACATGCAACCTATTTTCGCTGATATACTTAGAGGCAGTTTATTAGAAACAAACGATAGGGTCAGACGTAGCAACCATTCTTATCACCAAGCAGGTGATCGAATCCGTTTCCTTCCCAAACCCGCACAAAATCTCAAGGTTTGGATCGAATATACAACTGCCATGGACCCAAACAATCCAGACTTCGCTCTGGCGAACGGTGACCCCTCTGTAACAGGCATCAACAGTATACACAACATCCCATTCACAGACATTGCCTACGACGAGGTGAACGCTTCTGGCAAGGCTTGGATAAGACAGTATACCTTGGCAATTGCGATGGAAATCCTAGGAAGAATCCGTAGAAAGTTTTCATCGGTACCAATTCCTAATGGAGAAATTCAATTAGATGGGGATGCCCTTGTAGGGGAGGCTACAGAAAAACAACAGCAGTTAAAAGAAGAAATTAAAGAAGAGTTAGAGAAACTATCTAACCCTGAAATGCTACAACGTGAAGCAGATATGGCTGAAGCAATACAACGTCAACTTCAATTGATTCCAGCTCATAGTCCAATTATGCTTATGGGTTGACCTATTTTTATCCTTGGACTTTTGTCTTTTATATCTCTATCTATAACAATATTGTTTGGAGGTATGAAGAACAAAGGTTTCGTTTAAAGGGTAGGACATATATACCGGTTTTTTATATATGAAAATAATAAGTTGGTAAAAATAATAGAAGTGAAGGGTTGGGTAAATCAAGATAGTATTAATAAGATGAACGAACTATCTGAAATGATTGATACACCTATAGAAATGTGGGAAAGAGTAAAATTAACAGAATATGGATTGTTATAAGGGATAAAAAATGGCTAACAGAGAATTATTTGCTTCAACCACAGGCGACACAGACTACGGATTATTTTTCACTCCTAGGGATATGGAGATGTTTAACTCTTATAACACCGAGCTACTAGAGATTATTGCTAAGACAAGCATAAAATATTGGAAAATAGAAAGGGATCATTCTGATCCCAATGATATTTATGGTGAGAGCGACCGCAAGATTTCTAGAATACCTGTCCAAGTGTATTGTTGGATTATGTTAGACGAACCAGAGACACAGACCGGTCAGTTTACTACAGAAGTTAAAAGACGTATCGAATGTTATATGCACAAGGATAGGTTGACTGAGGTTGATATCGTTCCTATGATTGGTGATTATGTAGAGTATGATAATCAATTCTTTGAAATTCTTTCTTCTACTGTTCCTACAAACGTTTACTCGTATGAAGAAACGAAACTCGGTGTGATGGTGAGATGCCTTTCTGTTCGTGAAGAAGTATTTGCAGGTAACAGAGATACAGAAAACACGGATATCGACAACGACTCCGCGAATCCATACTAAGGATAAAAAAATGGCTGAAAGAAAGACACCATTAAAGAGAGTGGTTGAGATAGACGAAGTTACCATTTTGTCTGTTGATAAGGCTGTCTATGATTGGTTTGATAAAAAACATGCTACGATGATTAAGGGTCGTAAGGTGCCTGTATTGTTTGGTGCTTGGGAACGTTTTGCTCAGATGCAAGGTAACAAGTCTGACGAAAGTCTTAATGCAATGCGTGACCATAATGGAATGCTTAAACTACCTATCATTTCTATTCGTAGAGGTGATATCGAACCAGATGACGAAAGATTTCGCCCAGTAAACGCCGGCGGCGAACTTTCTATTACAATTGTGAAGAAAATAGCGGAAAGCAACTTCAATAATGAACAAAGAGTACCTTTTCACAACCCATATGTTCAAGCACAACATTTTGGTAATAGAGTGAAAAAAGAAGAACCTGTCTATGAAGTTCAACGTTTACCTTGGCCTGACTTCATTAAGGTACCTTATACGATAACTTTTTGGTCATCGTATGTAAAAAACGCCAATCAATTCCATAATATGATATGGGATGACTATCAGTTGAATGATTTGACTTATAACGGTTATTTTTTCTATGCCCGATTTACTTCTTCGTCGGACGAAAGCAATGCTGAAGATTTTTCAGCCGAAGAAAGAATTATACGGTCGTCTTTTACTTTGGATGTGCAGGCATACTTGATCAACAAAGATAGTATTGAGTTTGATCGAACACCATCTAAAATTGTTTTTGAAGAAAACGTGGTTGGTGCTGATGAATTTGAAGCAAATGATAGAACAATAGCGGAGATATTAGATGGGGAAACTGTTATTTATCCGTTGTAAATAATATTTATGAAGAATACATGTGTATTAAGGAGAATAAGCCTTGGCTTTAGTAAGTGATATACAATTACAAAACGGTTCAATAACACCACCGAAGTTAGACACAACCCTAAAATATACTGTTGCCGGCCTATCAGCTACTACGGGTATCACTATCGGTGAAATTATGCCCATATCATTGTCAGGATTTTTTACAATTAAGTCTGCCAATGATGTTGCAGCTCATTATGAAACAACAAAAGCCAATGGTACTGTTGATTTATATTTTAACAATGATTCTGGTGTTGATTGGAATTTAAAACTATCTGGTACGTCTGTTGATACATTGTCAATTGCAACTGTAAGTGGTGAACAAACTGGTAGAAGAACACATTTCTCTATAAAACCCGCGGGACACATTGGTTTCGGAACTCTTTCGCCATCTAATACTGTATTAGCTGAGTTTGTTGCTCTAGATGCGGCTAGTGCTTCTTTGAAATTGAATAACTCTGTTGATAACACAACAATGGAGTGGAAGGCAGAAACAGCATCTGGTAGTATAGGTACGACCACTAGTAGCAATTTTGGATTACGTCGTGGTGGAGTTACAATAGCGACAGTTGTTTCTGACGGTATTCATCCAACAGTAGACGGAACAAATGACTTAGGAACAACAGCAATTAGGTGGAAACATATCTATTGCGATGATATCACTTCTACCAATACTAGCTTTGGTGATCCCATTGTTGATCCCAACGCCAACTATAATTTAAATGATACTTATGGGTTATGGGTTGGACACTCGGCCCAAATAACTACGATCAACGCAAATGAATTTCAAGTAATAGGAACAGCGTCCGCGGATTCATCTGCAACATTTTCACAATTTAGTGCCACTACAGATGGTGCAGATTTACAGTTTTTAAAATCGAGACATGCAAGCCTTGGATCTAATACGGCTGTAACAACTGGTGATGACTTAGGTAACATAAGCTCGTTTGGTGCTGATGGTACTGATTTTGCAACAATTGCAGCAAGAATAACACTTGGAACCGAAGGCACGATTGCCACCGGACAAGTGCCCGGAACCATTAAAATGGCAACCGCTGCAGCAGGAACATTAGTAAATGCTCTAACAATCAACTCTGCTCAAGAAATTGGGATAATAGGTGGTGGACTAGAGATGCATATCGGAGCTACATTAAAAATGCTTGTAGCTGCAAGTACAGTATGGTCGTTGGGGTGGTGGCAATCTTCTGATAATAGATGGTGGTTACTGGGCAATACCGCTGATGTTTCTTCGTTCTCGCGAGCCAATGCAGAGTTTTACATACCAACCGCGGACATAAATGATGTACCGGCGTCGTAACAAAGATAAGATATGGAGTTAACTAACTGATGAAAAGATTACAAAATGCATTATTATTAACAATATTAATGTTAACACCAGCATTCGGCCAGTGGTCAACAACTGCTGTACATGGTGGTAAAACAATAATTGGTGCAGCATTTGATTCTGTGTTATTTGGTGCTCAAGCATATATAGAATTACCAGACTCCACCCTGT
>Ga0208010_1000899_pt1 | contig 10129 bp, 14 predicted proteins | sample 2_EtaG_FD_184074 | JGI IMG/M metagenome (GOLD analysis project Ga0208010, IMG submission 184074) | Marine viral communities from the Subarctic Pacific Ocean - 2_ETSP_OMZ_AT15125 metaG (SPAdes) (version 2) | ecosystem: Environmental > Aquatic > Marine > Oceanic | place: Pacific Ocean | collected... | reverse complement strand
AGAAACCAATCCATTTTGGGAAGAAGATAAAAATACCTATCATTTATTTCAAGATGGAAGTGAATTTATTGGGAACAATCCAGAGTTTCAGACGTATAAGCATAAGTTAGATTTAGTTTTCACCAGCCCACCATACTTTGACAGAGAGCAGTATAGTGAGGACGAAGAACAAAGTTATAAGTTATATCCTAAGTATGATAATTGGAGAGACAATTTTCTTAAACCCACATTAACTACAGCATTTGAGTATTTAAAAAATGATAGATATTTGTTATGGAATATAGCCGATATTAAAATAGGTAAAAAATATCACCCGTTGGAACAAGATAGTATTGATATTGTAGAATCTTTAGGTGGGGAATATCAAGGTAAATTAAAAATGTTAATGACTAGAATGATTGGATTACAACCAAAGAATGTAAAAAATTCTGTTAAGGTTAAAGGAGAGTATTACAAATATGAACCAATTTTTATTTTTTATAAGAGGTAATATATGATACTATGGTTCACAGGACAACCAGGTAGTGGAAAGACTACATTGGCCAAAGAAATAATTAATAGATTTAATCACGATAATATATTTCATATTGATGGTGATGATTTGAGAGAAGTTTTAGATAATAAAGATTATAGTGAAAAAGGTCGTAGAGAAAATATAAAATTGGCTATGAATATAGCAAGGTTTATGGAAAATAAAGGTTTTACAGTAGTAGTATCATTAGTATCACCATATAGAGACCAACGAGAAGAATTAAAAATGGAAAGAAATATAGGGGAGTTTTATTTACATACAACAGATATACGAGGTAAAGAAGATTATTTTGTAGAAGATTACGAACCACCATTACATAATTTTACAGATATAGATACAAACAAACCAATAGAGGAGTGTATAAATGAAATACTCGATGTTTATCGGCAGATGGCAACCGTGGCATAACGGTCATCAATGGTTGATTGACCAAAGACTCAAAGAGGGTAAGAATGTTTTGATTTGTATTCGTGATATGTTACCCGATGAAAATAATCCATATACTTGTGAAGAAGTTTATGATAATCTACAAGTGAAATTCAAAGGATTTATAGATGAGGGTTTGATTAAAATTATGATTATACCAGATATAGAATCTATAAACTATGGTAGAGATGTTGGTTATGATGTTATAGAACATTTTCCACCACCAGAAATTAAAGAAATTAGCGGAACAAAAATAAGGAATGAAAAATAAAATGAAAGAATTAACTCCAGAACAAATCCAAGAGAATTGGAATAAGTTAATCCAATTAGTAGAGGATACATTTGAAGGAGAGAGAAAAGAAAATCTCTTGAAGATGTATGAATACTTTGAGGATAGAATGTGTGTAGCACCAGCTAGTGGTAAACCAAATTATCATTATTGTCATATTGGTGGTTATACAGAACACGTATTACACGTAGTGGAAACGGCAAAGAAATTAATGAAAGTCTATCAAGAGATTGGTGCAGTGATTGATTTTAATGAAGAAGAACTTGTATTTAGTGCACTACACCACGACTTAGGTAAAGTAGGTGATTTAGACCATGAATATTATTTACCACAAGATGATGATTGGAGAAGAAAGAAATTAAATGAGTGGTTTACTCATAATCCAGAATTACAATATATGAGTGTTACAGATAGGGCATTATGGTTATTACAACATTTTGATGTTAAAATTTCACAATTAGAATATTTAGCAATAAAGGTAAGTGATGGTATGTATGATGATTCAAATAAACAATATTTGAAAACATTTAAACCAGAGAATAGTTTTCATTCAAGTTTACCTTACTTAATACATTGGGCCGACCATATGGCAACAAGAGCAGAATATACAGAATGGAAGTATGAAGAAGAATATGAGAATGCTGGTATTAGAGATAGAGTTCAAGAAAGTGTATCAACTCAAGTTGCTAAAGAAGTAAAAAAGATAGAGGCCGACCCAGAACCCACAGCATCAGCAAAAGATTTGTTTAATGAGCTATTTGGTGAATAAGATAAATAATATATTTTTAGAAGATTGTATGGATAGATTGAATAAAGAATCTAGTTATGATTATGCATTTTTCTCACCTCCAGATTATGATGAAATTAATATGAATCCAAAAAGTGATTCAGAAGAATATTTTAGTTTTGTTAGTAATGTATTGAAAAAATTAAATCCGACTAAACACGTAGTTACGGTAGTTATTAGTGATAGGAAATTCAATTCAACTATTATACCTAAACATAAAATGGTTATAGATATGATGTTTGATTTAGGATATAAGTTAGTATCACAAAAAATTTGGAGAAAATCACCAAGTATAAATTTATATAGATTAAACTATGCATTTGTTTTATCATTTGCTAAACAGAAATGTAAACAACATTATAAGAAAGATTTTAAAATAGATGTGTGGGATCATAAACATCAAAACTATGAAGGTTATTCATATAATATGCCAATAGAAATAGCACAAAAGTGTATAGAGAATTTTACTAATGTGAGTGAAGTAGTCTATGACCCGTTTATGGGTGTAGGCACTACTGCTATTGCATGTATTAATTCAGATAGGTTTTATATGGGTAGTGAAATAGACCCGAAAACATATGAGTTATGTATGAATAGAATAGATAAATACGAAGGAAATCAAAAATGGTATTAGAAATATTATTAGGATTACTTGTTCTTGGAGAAGGATATGTGATTTGGAATTTAACAAAAAAAACAGAAATGTTGGAAACTTGGGTGGAAACATTTTCTGAAAAGATAACACAAGTTAGAGATAACTTACAAGAAATCGATCATCAAGGACATTTTGAAGCTGATGATGAAGTAGGAACAACATTTAAACTCATTAAAGAAACTGTAGACGAACTACAGGAATTAGAAGGAGAAGAAGTAGATGCCGCGTAAAAAAGCAAAGTCAAGAATGTATTTCACACAAGATACAGAAGATGCTATTATTCAGTATAATAATACTGATGATAGGATGTTGAAAAACGACTTATATGTAGCTGAAATTGGTTATGCGTTTGATAAATTAGCAGAAAATTTGATACATACTTTTAAATTTTATTATTTTGATATACCATTAACTGAAGTAAAAAATGAAGTAGTGTCTTATTTGATAATGAATATACATAAGTTTAAAGAAGGTAAGGGAAAGGCATTTAGTTATTTCAGTATTGTTGGAAAGAATTATTTAATTCTTCATAATAACAACAATTATAAAAAAATGAAAATAACTAAATCATTAGATGTTTTAGATTTTAATAGAAATCTAAGTTCTGAAGAAAGTGAACGGGAATCTAAAGAAACCTATAACGAATTTATAGAACAAATGTTAGAGTTTTGGGATAATAATATTCGAAACATATTCCGTAGACAAAAAGATATATTGGTTGCAGATTCTGTTATAGAATTATTTAGGAAAAGACGTAATGTAGAGAATTTCAATAAGAAGGCATTATACATTCTGATTCGTGAAATGACAGGTTCTAATACTCAACATATTACTAGAGTTATTAATGTTATGAAAAAACATTATAAGGATATGATATATGATTATCAAAATTTAGGACAAATAGACACAACCAATACAGGTTCTATATTTAACGCCTAATTATATTTAACTTATAAAAACAAAAAAACCCCGACTAAATCGGGGTTTTTTTATGCACAGATGTGAGTGACGGGACGTCACATCTTATTTGCGAAATAAACCCACCAACACCAATAGTGCGACTAATCCAGCAAAGCCAGATTCACCGAAACCATTTATAATAGATGTTAGGTTACTAATAACATTAACACCAAAGAAACCACTGCCGAATAATACTTCGCCTATGGCTCCGATGGCTACAAAGGATAACAATAGAGACGCTATGTCATCTATCCATCCTCCGACCATTGTTACTACTTCCCTCATTGGTTTTTCTCCAGTTAGTTTAGTATTGCATCAATTAGGACTATAAAAAGTCCTCTTATATAACTATTTATATAAAAGAATTTAATTTTTTAGTATATATTTATATAAAACGGAATAAATTTAATGTTATATTTATATTAGAGTCAATCTATATCAAACAACACGAGAACAAAATGTCAGATTTTAAAGTATTTAAAGAAAAATCGTTATCCGATGTATTTGAAGATATTTACAACAATTCATCAGATAATAAAAAACAGTTAGATATTCTTATAAAAGAGATTGTGGGATTCATCAAAGATGGTGATACTGCAGTACAATTAATACCTGCTATCAAAGAATATTTAGAAATTAAAGTAAAAAATGATGAGCAATTGGTAAAGATGGCATCAATAGTTCAACGATTAGTTAGTTCTGAAAGCAAGGGTTCGGAGTCAGAATTTGGACTATCTGAAAAAGAAAAAGAACAATTAGTAGGTTCAATAGAAAAGGTTGCACAAGAAGCTCAAGATTATACAGATGAAGTGAATAGGAAAGTGAAAATAAATGCCGATAATTGAGAACACAAGTATTATCCGAGAAGGAAAACAAGAAGGGTATGTATCTGAGGCACAAGTTTATCATATGATAAAAAAGTATTCTGATGCATATAGATATTTACAATTCGATTTATGTGAAGTTAAGAAAGTACATTATAGTGTACCAGATGGTGAGTTATATGGTGCAATTCAAGGAAGATTAGTAACTTGTGAATTTAATAAAACATTAGAAAATAGATGGATTCAACCATTTTCACTTAGAGATTTTGAGTTACCGTCTGAAAATGAATATGTATTGGTATTTGAATATGGTCTCCCACCCAATGAAAAATTATATTATATTAGAGATTTTTCTATAGATAGAAAATTAACTTATAATATTTCAAATTTTGGTAAATCAGGTGTACCTTTAGAGGCAGAGGTTAGGAGAGCTGCAGATGTTGTAAATAAAAAAGTCCATAAGATTGTACCATTACCAAGATATAAAGATGGGGATAAATTTATTCATGGTAGATTCGGCCAAACTATACAATTTACCAGTAAAAATAAACAAGATCCTTGTTTAAGAATATCTAATAATACGAATAAATTTAATGAGGATGGGTTATATGTACCGTATTTTGATAATGAAGGTAGTGTTATTTATTTAGAAGGTAGTATAATACCATTAGATTTAAAACAAAGAGTGAGTGGAGTAGATGAATTTCCAGAATTAACTGGAGACCAAATAGTAATAGAAAGTGATAGGTTGATTTTTCAATCTAAAAAAGAAGAAATATTTATCAATGGGTTTAAAAAAGTCTCTATTAATTCTCCTGAAATACTTATTAATGGACAACCTTATGTTCATGGAAATTTTATAAAAGATTTAGTGGATCAACTTGTTAGTATAATGGATAAATTTGTTAGTGGCGGCCAGGTCATGACTGTATCAGGAGGGCCTGTCCAGGGAGCCGTTTTCATGAAAGAGACAACAATTTTAAAAAGTATACAACGACAAATATTTAATTCTAAATATAAAAATGAAACAAATCCAAAAGGAAAATCACCCAAGCAGAAGTCGGACGGCGAAATGGAAGATTATATAACCACATCAGGATATTAAAACATGCCGAAAAAAGAAAAATTAGTAAAAACAGTAACAACAGATGATAACGGTGAACAACATACAAACTGGGAAAGACAAATGGTTGACGAAAATACCATACGAGTAACAGAGACTCCACTGGGAATCATTACATTACCTTTGGGAAAAGTATCTGTAAATGATACAAGAGGCATGCCTAAACATAAATTATACAATGGAGATATAATTAAAACTGGATCTAAATCAAGAGTGGAAATTAAATTAGTAGAAGGTGGCGGAGAAGTTGGAGAACGATGGATTGTTAGAATAGGAGAAACTTCCGAGTTTGCAATAACTACAAATAATTTAAAAGTGGCGGCAAAAAGCTTTGGAATCCAACAAAAGAATGGAAATTTATATGAATCATTTGAAACTGCTTTTACTGATAAACCAATAGGAAAGAAACGACTACCAACAGCAGTAGCAGCTATTTACGGATAGGATAATTATGGCAAAAACATCAGTAGGTAAAGCATTAGAAAAATTTTTACAAAAAAAGATAGATAGTATATATGCGTTAGAGGCAGAAATTAGTATAGGAGAATATGAAGGTACTCTTACGAGGGAAGATGTTGAAAAATTAAGAAAAAAATTAAATAATAAAACTAAAGATTTGGACGATATGAATACAACTTTAGAGTCTTATGAAGTTACTATTGATGTGGCGGATACCACAATAAAAGTACAAGAGGGTATAGCAGTAGCTAATCCAACAGGAGGGCCATCTGCAGCGGCACTTTTACTAAGAGAAAAATCTAAAGAAGTATCTGATGATCTTTCAGAAGTAATTAAAGAACAAGGTAAAAGTGCAATCAAACAGGCATTAGATGGATTAAAAAATGCAAGTGAAGCATTAAATAATATAGGTAAAAAGTAAGTTACAAACTAGGAGATGATAAAATGAAGTTAGAAGGACTTAAAAAATATATAGCTAAAACTGTACGAGAAGAAGTACAAAAAGAAATAAACAAAATATTTATTACTGAAGGTAAATCTATTAAACTCAAGACGAAACCAAAGCCAAAGACAGTTTCAAAATCTAAAGTTACGGAAGAACATACAGTTTATTCTAAAGATAAAACTCTTAATAAAATTTTAAATGAAACCGCGGGATTTAAACAAAAACCAAAAGAAGGTTTTGAAGATTATCCTACTCTAAGTGGAGAAACTTTTGATTCATCAAGAACAGCAGAATTATTAGGATATGGTGATGTTCGTGGTGCAGGTAGTAATGAACAAAAGAGAGAAATTGGAGCAGTTCAAACCATTAAAAGTGTACCAGGTGTTAAAGTAGAAGATGTACCTCAAGCAACACAAGATGCACTAACACGAGATTATAGTTCTTTAATAAAAGCAATGGATAAGAAAAATAAATAAAATGCCGAGTTCAAGAGAAAAAGACCAAGATCCAGATACCTTTATAGGTTTAGCATTTCCATTGGGATTTGCTAATGATGGTATTTTTAGAAAAACTAAAACTACACTGGAACAAGCTAAACATAATTTAAAAAATCTTTTATTAACTATGAAAGGTGAGAGATTAGCGCACCCTGAATTTGGATGTGAGATTCATAACTTATTATTTGAACAAATAGGTGATGATATAAATGATACTATTGAAGAAATGATTAAAGAGGCGGTTGATATTTGGCTACCATATATTACAGTAGGTAAAACGGTTACTAACCAAATAGAGAATAGATTAAATGTTGATGTACATTTTAGTTTGAGAAATGATCTAACAGGATATGAAGAAGTTTTAGATGTATTCTACGACATAACGGAGTAAAATTATGGCAGAGTTTGATAAACAAGTAAAATATTTAGGAAAAGATTTTGGTACGTTACGTAACAACTTAATAGAGTTTGCAAAAACATATTATCCTACAGTTTATAATGATTTTAATGAAACTTCACCAGCAATGATGTTAATAGAAATGTCGGCATATGTTGGAGATGTATTAAATTATTATATTGATGATACTTTTAAAGAAAGTTTATTACCATTTGCACAAGAAAAAAATACGATTTATAATATAGCACAATCGTTAGGATACAAACCAAGATTTACCACACCAGCAATAGTAGAATTAACTTTAACACATACGGCACCTGCCAGTACAGACGATAATTTAGAACCAGATTGGGATTATGCACTTAATATTAAATATAATTCACGTGTTTCAAGTGATACTACGGGAATAGATTATAGATTATTGGAAGATTGTAATTTTAAAGTAAATAGTTCTTCGAGTCCAAGAGCGTTTGAAGTATCCGCAACAGATAGCACTGGAACTCCAACTCGATATATAATAACAAAACGAGTTAAGGCAATTAGTGGAGAGGTTACTTCGGAAACATTCCCATTTGGTTCAGCTACAAAGTATGATAGTATTTTATTAGGTAAAACTGATATCACAGAAGTAATTTCAATAACAGATAGTGACGGAAATACTTGGTATGAAGTTCCATTCTTAGCACAAGATACTGTATTGAGTGATTTTGAGAATAATATAGACAATGATAAAAATTTAGTACAATTTGCAGGTACAGTACCATATGTTTTAAAATTATTAAAAACTTCTAAACGATATGTAACATTTCGTAGACCCGATAAAAAAACAGAATTAAGATTTGGTGCAGGAATATTGGTTGCACCCGACGAAGAAACAGTACCAAACCCAACTTCAGTAGGTAGTAATATATCAGGTTCACCAACTAAATTAGGAATTACTTTTGACCCATTGAATTTTACCAACACGAGAGCATATGGAGAAGCACCTTCCAATACTGTATTGACAGTCACATATGCACATGGTGGTGGTGTAGGACATAATGCTAAAGTAAGAGATTTAAATGCGTGGTCTAATTTGGTATACGCGGCAGTAGATTCTACATTAACCACATCAGAAGTTACTACTGCTAAAGAATCATTAACTGTAACTAATGAGAATGTTGCTACTGGAGGCCAGAGTGAAGAATCTATTGAGGAAATTAGAAATAATACATTAGCATTCTTTCAAGCACAAAGTAGGTCAGTAACAAAAGAAGATTATGTGATTAGAGCATATACACTTCCACCCAAATATGGTTCTGTTGCTAAGGCATATGTGGTACAGAATGATTTATTAGATGTGGGTGATAATACGGAAGCTAATCCGTTGGCATTAAATATGTACGTTCTTGGATACACGGCTTCGAATAAATTAACTCTTTGTAATAATTTGGTTAAACAAAATTTAGCAAAGTATCTTGGAGAAACAAGAGTTTTGACTGATGCTATTAATATTAAAGATGCTTATATTATTAATATAGGAGTAAAATATTCTATATTGGTTAATAGAAATTTTAATAAATCTGAAGTATTATTAAGGGCAACAAAGGCTATACAAGACCATTTTAGAATTGAGAAATGGCAAATAAATCAACCAATAGTAACAACTGATATTTCAAATCTTATAAGTGATGTAGACGGTGTTGCCGGAGTTGTACCACCAACGACTGATAACCCATTTAATTTACCAGTCGTTATAGAAAACAAGTGGAATACTGCTAAGGGATACAATGAAGTATTATATGATTTCTCTGATCCTACGGTAGTTAAAAATGGAGTAATATATCCAGCTAAAGACCCATCAATATTTGAACTTAGATTTCCAAATGTAGATATTGAGGGTAAAATAGTTGGTGATGTATATTAGGAGATAATTAGATGCATTATTTTATATACGCAGATGCAGACGCTACACTTTATGAGGGTAGTGCAACACAAAGTAGAAATACAGGATTAGATGAAATATTAGAAGTTCGTAAAGATATGAATGATAACGCTTCGGTTATCAATGTATCTCGAGCATTAATTAAATTTGATTTGACAGAAATTTCTAGGTCAGTAGTAGATGGACTAATACCCTCTACTGCAAAATATTATTTAAATCTTTATGATGCAGGATCTACGGGTTTAACTTCAACTTCACAACTTTTATACGCACATATTGTTTCACAATCATGGACAGCGGGTGAAGGTACTTTTAACGATGATCCTGAAACAACCGAGGGTGTTAGTTGGAAATATAGAGTTGGACAGAATGATGCCACTCAATGGATAAGTGGTAGCAATAATACAGGTGGAACTTGGTATAGTGGAAGTGCTACTGGGGGACAATATTTAAGATTTGCATCCCAATCTTTTGATTATGGTAGTACAGATATGAGAATGGATGTTTCCGAACCTGTTAAGGTATGGATTTATTCTGGTTCTGATTATTCAAATGAAGGATTTATTGTAAAGAGAAGTGGAAGTGTTGGTAATGATGATTCAAATTGTCCCGAAGGAGATTCATCTGAATATGGACAATTTAAATTCTTTTCAAGAGATACGAATACAATTTATCAACCAAAGTTAGAAATAGTTTGGAAAGATTTTTCATATAGTACTGGGTCTAACACTAATTTGAGTGGTTCTCAATTAGACGATATAGTTTTTTATATGAAAGGTAATAGAGATTCATATAAAGAAAGTTCAAAAAT
>Ga0208010_1000897_pt1 | contig 10142 bp, 10 predicted proteins | sample 2_EtaG_FD_184074 | JGI IMG/M metagenome (GOLD analysis project Ga0208010, IMG submission 184074) | Marine viral communities from the Subarctic Pacific Ocean - 2_ETSP_OMZ_AT15125 metaG (SPAdes) (version 2) | ecosystem: Environmental > Aquatic > Marine > Oceanic | place: Pacific Ocean | collected... | reverse complement strand
TTAGGAGGTAAACCTCTTTATCAGTATATTATCGATCATTGTATAGAAGCAGAATGTTTTGATAGTATATATGTTGATACAGATAGTGAAGATATAAAGGCTTATTGTTTTCAGAATAAGGTAAAATGGATAGAACGTAAGCCAGAGCTTACTTTAGACACTGCAAATGGTAATGATGTATTTCACTATGACATAGATCATATAGATGAGTATGATTATTACTTTCAATTATACGCTACAGCACCATTTTTAAAGCCAGAGACAATTAGAGCATGTGTAGATAAGCTAACTCATACAACAAAGTATGATTCCATATTAACAGCTACAGAAGAATATGGTTGGCATTGGTTTCAAAATCAGCCAGTAAATTATCAGCCTAATATCCTTCCTAGATCACAAGATGCACCACCAGTAATTAAGGAGACAACAGGGTTATACGGTATATCTAAACGGGCTTATGATAGGTTTAGATGTAGGGTAGGTGCTACTCCATATTTTTATATAATAGCGGACAGAATGGAGTGTATTGATTTAGATACATATGATGATTTTGAGGTCGCTGCCCAATATGCAAATAAATTAAGACCTAATCCGTATATTTATGATGACGAGTAGAAAAGAGTGTATTGATTTAGATACATACGAAGATTTTAATATCGCAGAACGATTGAATGGATAAAAAAATAAATATCGCTATATGTCTTAGTGGTGAGCCTCGATATTGGAATATAGCTGCAGAATCAATATCTAAGTTTATAAAATCTCATAAACAAAATTGTCAAATAGACGTTTTTTATCATTTCTGGGATCATATTACTAAAAGACATTTTCATTTAGTATCCGACCCGGTAATAGAAAATATAGACAAAAATATATTAATAGAGCACTTTAATCCGACAGTAGGTGTATGTGAGAGTAAGGACAGTTTAAACTCTCATCTTGATGAAGCATGGAAATATATTCAAAAGCTCAGATTAAAATATAATGTATCTCTCGGATCTTTTTGTAGCAACATTTTAAAATGTTCAAAAAAAGAATTTATGACGACTGGTCTTAGTGAAAAGGATGCTTTTTTTCATCTCGCAAAAACAACTAATGTTCCACCATTATCTCAACTTATAAGTATGTGTAAATCTTTTGTTTGTATGTTTGATTATGTTGAAAAAACTAATACCATTTATGATATAATAATTAAAACTAGATCTGATGTACAAATATTACCTCCATCATTTCAAAAATTAAAATCAGTTGTTAACAAGAAAAAACTAACACGATATATACAGTTCCCATCTACTTCTGTTCGGACTCCTCCAGAGATGGATCATACTTTTCATACCCCTTATGTTGAGTATTGTTTTTTTATGTCTTCTCCCTCTATTTTAACAAAAAGTGTGTTTGAAAACTACACAGAAAAGCTTATAAAACTATTTTTTGTAGTAAAAAATAAAAACAAACCAAATGCAGGATTTATATATAGAAGCTCTCATAATGTTGTACCTCTTTTTCTTAAACAATCAAGAAATGTTTTACTTGGAGCACCATTACATGGGTTTGATCAAAAATTAAAGCAAATGGATGTTGTTACTACTGAATCGCATTTATATTCTTAAGTAATCCTATAGTTATATTATTATAATAACGTGTGTCTTGTTCGTACATTTGTTGTACATCTCCTTTTCGTAATAGTGTATTTTTAACTCCATATACGTATTGTGATTGTTTCTGATCCCATGTTAAACAATAATTAGCAGACTCTATTATCCTGTTTACATTTAATGCAGACGCTATAGCAAACGGTGCAGATGCGTTACCTATAAACAACTTACATGAACCAATTATGTTTATCATTTCTTCTACATTTTTAACATGAATTAATTCTACATTTTTATTAAAAGGAAACATATCATATTGGGTGTTGTCGTAACAAATAAATCCTATCTTTTTAAAAGTACTATTAAAAATATATTTTTCATATAGCAGTTTATTATAATATTTTTCACACCATGCATGGTTATAAGATCTATTTAGTATTAGATATTCTTCATATCTCTTAATATGCGCGGTAGGTCTTAACCATGTATACTCTTTTGGTGGTAATAATTTTTCTTGTATATATTCATTAAACAACATTTCATTCCAAGAGAGATTGTAGTATATCCTTTTTTTAGTGTAATATCCCTTTACTAGATGCCGAGTCATATTTATCATATCTTCGGTATTTTTGTGTGATAACATTTCAATTGATTCTACGTACGGCTGGCTCAACAGAATATCCTTTAAATCATTACATGTTTTCTCAGATCCTAATTCGAATAAATGACGTTCATCATCAGTTATATATATCTTAGCTTTCTGGTTTTGTGTATCAAAATTATATTTTAACACAGATAAACCATGAAAAAAATCTCCTAATTTTCCGCTCATTAAATATTTTATATGTTCTTGCATATAATAAATGTACGTTAAATATTTAACGCATGAAACTTGACATTATATATACATATTATAATGGATATGGCTCTGGTAATGACGGTAATCTTCTTGAAAATTACTTGTATCATTGGAGTAATAACTTCTCTGATACAAAACATGATATTAATTTTGTTATAGTTGATGATCATAGTACGAGAAAAGCTATAGATATAGTATCTAAATTTGATGTGAAATGTAATTTACAAGTTTATTATGTAGAAGATGATATTATATGGAATGAAAGTGGCGCTCGTAATTTAGGAGTAGAAAAAACATCATCAGATATTATGTTATTAATGGATTGGGATTGTATAGTATATGAAGATTTAATAAAAGAGGTTTTATCTACAAAATTTAATGATAATACTTTTTATCAGTTTTTTACTCACAATAAACCACGGTTTATTTTTAAAAAAAATACTATTAGATACTTTCGTCATGAATCTGTGTTATGTCTAACAAGAAACTTATGGAAAAAATCCGGAGGTTTTGATGAAGATTTCGCAGGTCGGTATGGATATGTAGATACAGCTTTTACTAATAATTTAATGAACATGGGATTTAAACGAAAAGTGATTAATTCAGTATTTTTATTTCAAAATTCAGCGGAAGGTAAGTCAGTTGATGGTGATGGTATACGGGTAGAGCGTTGGCCAAATAATTGTCTTAGAAAAGAAAAATCACACAATTATAATCTATGGCAAAAAAAACGTCGGAACTCCTATACACCAAATAATCCAATTCGATTTAAATATACAAAACAGTATGAGAATTTAATATGAGTAGACTTGAAAGATGGGAAAATAATAAGGTTGTTTTAAGTACTAATAAGGCGTATTCTTTAATGGAAAAATATAAAGACAAAAATAGTAAGATTAATATTGCAATATGTGTATGCGGTGAGCCAAGAATGAGAGAATATGGTTCAGAGAGTATTAAAAAGTTTAAAAAAGAAGCTAATGCTCATGACATTAATGTTGATATATTTTATCATCTTTGGGACCATGTTACTAGACGTCAGAGAAATCATGAATCTCAAGATCCTTTTATAGAGTTTGTAACTCCAGAGGATATGGAGCAGATGTTTGAACCAACAGTAGGTTTTGTTGAAAGTAAAAATACTATGGATCCTGAGATAGATTTTATGTGGGATCATATATGTAATTTAAATGAACGACATCCTAGATACCCAACTAAAGAAATATTAAAGAACCAAATATATTATTCTAATTCTCCCGGGTACTCTCAATTGCATAGTTTATGTAAAAGTCAATTAATACGTATAGAGTATGAAGAAAAAAATAATATTCAATATGATTTAGTTATAAAAACTCGAACTGATGTAGATTTTAAGCTATTATCTGAGTTTGATCATTTTAAAAAAATTATACGTAAGGGAGCGTTCTTAGGAGGAGATAAAATATATTTTCCTAAACTAGAAGTGTGGAATGTAAAGCATGAATTATTAATAATACCAGAGTTTTGTCTTGTTCTTGGTGACTCTTATAATTTAAGAAAAGATATTTGGGAAAATTATTGTGAAAAACTTGTATTAGATATATTTTACCGTATAGGAGACGCCGCACATTTACGTGTTCGTAATGATCATACTGTGTTTATGAATTTAATTTTAAACAATGTTAAAGTTAAAGCGGAGGGATTTTTACGGGATTTGTTTAAATATAGGTTGCATCAAATGCCTACCTATTATGACGAAGTAAAAACTACATATAGTCATTATTAGTATGAGAATAGCTGTCTTATTATATGGCCAACCTAGATTTTTTAATTTAACATATAAAAGAATTAAAGAAGAATATAATTTACCAAATGTTCATTTTGATTTTTTTATTCACTTTTGGGAAAAGGTCGGGTTTTGTCCTGACTGTGATAAAACAAACGATTATATCGTTAATGATAATTTATTAGAACATATTAAATCGTTTGACCCTAAATTATATCAGATTGACAGTTATATAGAGTTAGACAATCTTGGTTTTTTACTACAAAATACATTTAAATTTTTATCGACAAATCAGATACAGCATAAACGGTTTCTGAGTAAAGATAGGTATGAATTTGGACAGCATTTAAGCCTCAAAAAGGCGTATTCTTTAATGGAAAAATATGAAAATAACAATAATATTCAATATGATGCAGTAATAAAAACAAGAAGTGATTTTATATATAAAGATTCTTTATTTTTTAAGAATCATGATCGATACATAGATAATAAAAAACGAAATTATACTATACCGGAAGATAAAATTAATTGTAATTTTGCTTTTGTTACGAGTTTATGTCGCCAAACATATTCAATTGAGAAACAAGAAATGATATTGACACATTTAAATGAATATCACCCTGATAAAACTATTTTACATAGAGACAAATATAACAGTATTCGAATAGACGATATTAATATATGCGCTTCTCGAAAGGCTGCTAATTTTTATTATAACAGATGGTTTGAAACCTATTTTAGAACATATATTTTTGATCATATTAATAATTTAGAGTACCCATTTTTATCTTACCGCAAACATGATACGTTACACGGAGATATTGCAATATATAATAAGATACATTTAGTGAGATTACCAGATAAACGATATATAAGATTATATTTAGAAGAAAAATGTAAGGAGAAATGGAAAAGAAAATCTATAGGGATTAATAATATAGATAGTGACGAAGATATTACTCAAGGCATAAAGAAATTATTAAAATAAATTCTTATATAAGTCTACTATTGTTTTGAGTTGAGGTATATTTTTATTATTTTTATAAAGTTGTTCTAATTCATTAATATATTCAACTACATATTTTAAGAAAGTATCTCTTTCAGTGTAATTGAACGGGGAAAATTTAAGTTGATGCTTCCATACAGATATACTATGTATATGATATAATTGTATAGTAAATGGATAATCTTTACTATAATAATTATAGTCCTCTTTTAAGCGGTCATATGCCGTATGATCAGCTTCATATAAATGATGCTTATTAATATCTAAAGGTTTTCCAGTATTATAAATAATACATTGATTACTTTGTACTTTATCTAATTCTTTTCGAGTTTTATATCCTCTTTTTCGTCTACCACCGAGAGGGTCTAATGAGGAATATTGAAATATATTTATCCCTGGTTGTAAGTCGTGTAATTCCGGTAAAAACAAAAAAATATCATCATCGTCTTGTTGAAAAAATGTGATATTATCACTTGTTCTATTTTCAAAATACTTTTTACAATGTTGATTACTTTCTAATATTGTGTCAAATGATCCAGTATCAATAATACTGTTAATAATAATATCTCTTATCTGTTTTCTAAATGTTAAATGTTTTATTTTTAATTCTTCATCCCATATTTTTATTACTTGCTTATAATAGTCGTATTGGTTTTTATGACAGACCCATTCCTCATAAATATTTAACTTTTCCCAATATTTATCGTTACATCGTATATGACAGATTACTTCCATTTGGGATTACCGATTTTTTGTAAGAATTCTTAATTCGTATCGTATATGCTCCTCACTCATTGCAAGTATTTTACCAGATGTCGTTACACCGTCTTTTATATGTTGAGGGTGTAATACTCGTACATCTCTTCTAGGGGAAATTCTCTCAGCAGCTAAGTCATAATTTAATAGAAATTGTCCTTGTATGCTGTGCTCAGATTGTGTTATAAAAAAACCAGTTGTTTTATTATTCATTATATCTTTTGATAAGGTAATAAAATAGTTTTCAAACCAATTCCAATACATAATTTCCGCACCAGCTCTATTTGATACTAATGACCAATCATTAAATGCTAATCTTAGGTTATAGTTTTCTACATATTTCATCCAACCGCATTCTTCTCCTATATTAGGTTTATCGGGCATAATTGTATGTCGATCATCGATCGTACCATCCCAGTTTTTAGAGAACCGGAATTGGTTTTTATAAAACATTAATAATGTCTGATGGAATTCCGGTTTAGAATTATCTATTCTTTTTTCTGTTACATCTATTATTCTTAAAGCAGGACATTTTATTGACGGTCTATTTAAATTAATGTGAGTATAAAATCTATTTTTATCTTTATAATATTCTTCCGGGAACTTATATGATTCTTTTGGTTTATATACTATATCAGTTCGCGCTTTTATTACTATATCATATTTAAAATTATTCCCTTCCTCATGCTTTCGTATACTCTCAAATCCCTTTCTAATACTCCAGTGCTGTCCGAATGTATATCTTAAGTTTTTTATTTCACAGGATATAGGTAATTTACGAGTGTAGAATTCCCGGTAATTAATAATGCATTTAAGCCTTTCATCTAATTCTGTATAATCTTGTATTATACCATTTTTTACATTTAAGGTATTATGTATTTTTTCATTCAATTCATTTGTATTATAATTAGCTTCTACTCCGTGAGGCATATATCCTACTCTATCCCAAAAATGAAAGAAGTAATCCACGTCATGATCTGGTAAATCAAACTCCTCTTTAATTAGATTTATAGTCATATCTAAAAATCTTGGTTGTCCGAATAATAATATTGCTATTTTCATGTTTTGTATTTTTTCTTTAAATGTTCCCATGCACTACCGTTTGATATTTCTTGTAAAGACCATTGACAATAAGATAAATTTTTTAACCATTGCTCTCGTGCTGGTGTTTTTGACCCTCTACATAAATTATATACCATTGATACAGGGTATGTAGCTACTGTTGGTATGCCTTGTAGAACGGACAATACACCTACATTAGAAGAACACGTTACTACTATTTTTGCTTTTGCAAAGTCTTCTTCTAATGTAGGTAAATTGTGTGGTTTTTTGACAGTGTCAGGGTGTGGTCGTATTTTTACCTTATATCCTAAGCTTAGATATTTCTCTTTTTGTTTATTTACCCATGTATTTATATCTACAGGTGGTTCAGTTTTACTTACAAGAGATGCATCACGGGGCATTTGGTTTATTATTAATATATAATCCCCTCTTTCTTCTAATCTCCATGGTTTAATTAAACGATCATGTTTCCATCTTTTGCCATCAGAATTTGAATTAACAAAATCAGCTTCTCCATTTAGACCGTTATATCCCATACTAACATTTTCTCGTCGGTTATTATAATAACCTGCTTCTACTACAAGATAATGAGTACTTGTATTGCACCATTTATCAAATGGTCCCCAACCACCAGGTCCTACAATTGATCGACTATATCCTTTATGACTTCTCATTATTATTAAGTCGAATGGTTTCTCATTGAGCTCCTCTTCAAATCCCTCTTGTAGTATTTTTTTCGTTGGTTCTCTTTTTGCTTTTTTTTGTATTACTGTTTCTCCGTGTGTGTTAAACCCCTCTACTATTGCATTATATACATCATTGTACCAGGTACCTGGTATTGTATCTTTGTGTTTCCCTAGCCAAACAATTTTCATGTTTATGAGATTAAGTTTGCTACAGCTGTACTCGTGTAATTTATTCTTTTATCGGGTTCAATTCTATTGTTGTATATAACTATATCACTTTTATCTTTAAGCTGGTCGCAATTTCTGCATATAAAATCTGATTTTTCACATGTACCTTCGCTATGATGTTTGTATAGTTTTTGAAATATTTGTCCTTCAAAAATTTCTTTTAATGTTTGAGTTTTAAAATTACCTAAGACTAATTCATTGTTAAAATCAAAACAACACATAATTATATCACCATCAATTTGAATTTGTATTGGACCATTAGACGGCCTACTACATGTTTTTAATGTATTTTGTTTATTTTTGTCTCTATATTTTTTACCGTATACCCAGTTATGAGGATACCATACTTCAAGCGTACATTTATCTCCATAATCTTGTATCATTTGCTCTATATCATTTTTATTTTCATCTATAATATCTGCTGTTATAATAAATTCTGTATTATCAGGTTTATTTTCTAAAGCATAATTTACGTTTTTTATTACAGAATCAAATGTAAATTTTTTAGACTGGTAACGCATAATTTTACCGTAATTATCAGGGTTTGTTGTATGTAAACTTACTCGTATGTCTTTAACTCCAATATTATATATTCGATCTATTCGCTCTGGTGTAAGCATTGAGCCATTAGACAATAAATGGATGTCTAGTTTTCGTTTTCCTGCATATTCTATCTTATCAATTATTTCATTATCAATAAATATTTCTCCAAAACCAGAAAAGGATGTTTCTGTAATTTGATCACCTATTTCATTTAATGTTTTATCTAAATAGAATTTATACTCATCTAAAGACATTACTTGTTTTTTTCTAGTAAAGTCTTTTGTTGGATGAGGACAAAAAACACAACCAGCGTTACAACAGGTTGATGTTTCTATTCGTACTTCAGTGGTTTTTGGGATCATATAGTGTTTTTATAAAACTGCCCATCTTCTTCACTCGGTTGCTCAGCTTCTGCCATTGGATTGTGATCTATAGAGTATCGCAAATGCTCTGGTGTTCTCAAGTAAACATAATTATTATGTATATGATTATAAATAATACCATGAGAGGTATTACCAAAACCTGCTGGTCGATCTAAACAATCAGGAAAATCTTTGAAAACAATATCCATAGCGTTAGGCCTACTCATCATTAATGAATATTCCATTATAGTATGCAATTTGTGATCCCCATATATCCACGGACAATAGATTAAAGGAGTACTAATTCGACTATTATCAAATACAGATAGTTTATCTAAAACAAAATTAACATAACCTTTACGATATTCTTTAATTAAGATATCAGATCTAGTACGTATTACAATGTCGTACTCAGTATTTGTTTCTTTTTGATACTCTAAACGTAAATCATGTGCTTTACGCATGCCGTAAAATTGAGATAAACATGTATAATTAGTATACTTAACTTTTTTATCTATTTCATCACAATTTCGAAAGTCTTTACATTTCTCTTTAAATAAATTTATGTGAAAATCTAACGCAGATTTATCTTCTATTAGTATTTTTTTAGGTTTAATTTTTTCAATTAACTCTGCATGATCTAATCCTGACTCTCTTATATTTAAATCCCATGTTTTTTGTCTTTTTGAATATGTAATTTCATCCCATGTATGAATAAAAACGTCTAAATTATATTCTATATCTTCATATTCTTTAATACCGTTTTTTTGAGCATATTTTTTACTATATGGAAGACTTAAATTATAAACAGTATTTAATAAATTATTCCATCGTCTCATCTCACCAGAAACACATAAAGCTACTCTTATATTTTTACTCATACTTTACTTATCTGAAGGTATAGTCATTCTATCCCCATGATCTGGGCTCTCCGCTGATACATATAGCTACTCTAATAGCCCATGACATGCTTTTCCATATGTAGTGTTTTCATTTAACCACTGATATTTTTTAAGTTCTCTTTCGTTTGTCGTCATTTAATTATTTAATTGAGCTATCTATAATCTTTTTATATTGTTCTTTCAAAGGTATGTCAGAATCTGCTAATACTCTAACATGAGGTCTATCTAAGATACATTGCTTAGTGTCTTTATTAGCGATTTTTAATATTCTATTAGGTATAGTCATTCTATCTAAAAACTCATGTCCTAATTCTCCAGCATTTATCCCATTTAACCCTAAAACCTCACCACAAACAATTTCACCAGCAGCCCAATTGATAT
>Ga0208010_1000891_pt1 | contig 10176 bp, 11 predicted proteins | sample 2_EtaG_FD_184074 | JGI IMG/M metagenome (GOLD analysis project Ga0208010, IMG submission 184074) | Marine viral communities from the Subarctic Pacific Ocean - 2_ETSP_OMZ_AT15125 metaG (SPAdes) (version 2) | ecosystem: Environmental > Aquatic > Marine > Oceanic | place: Pacific Ocean | collected... | reverse complement strand
GCAGTTGAGGGTCTGGGGGGCGGTCCTTGTGTCGGCTGTGACTGAAAGTTCTGCCCGAACAAATCCCCAAACAAGGTTTCAAACCCAAAGCCTGGGTGGCCTCCCGTATGAAACGGGTGTTCAAAACTCGGGCGCTGCCCCCGGTTATCATAAGCTGCACGCTGGCCTTCGTCATATAAGACTGAATATGCTTCGCTAATCTTTTTAAATCTTTCTTCCGCGGCAGGGTCGTCGGGGTTTTTGTCGGGATGGCACTTCTGTGCAAGCGCGCGATAGGCTTTCTTTATCTCGTCTTTCGATGCGTTAGGGGCCACACCCAGCGTCGTGTAATGCTCATTCATAAATTTCTATTTCAGCTTCGTAGCGTACATTCTCCACAAGGCATCTTATAGAATCACAAACGGAGTATGACAGCCTCAACTTTATCTTTTCAGTACCCGCCTCCAAAGGAACGAAGGGGATCAATGCTATTACATAATCTTTTTCTTCTAGAAAATGATCTTTCTCAAAGATGCCGTAAGTCCTAATTTTAGTTGGACGCTCGTACACTCTAACCTTTGAGGGATACTCTTTGTTAAACTTGAACCCCTTATTGAATTTAATTATAATTAAAAGCTGATTGGCAATCCCGACTTGATAGTCGTTGGTCATCAGGAATATTTCACTGTTTTGGGGTTCTGCGTGTGACGAGGCGGGGGTGAGGGATGAGACTGCCAATAAAAATGTGAATAACACTCTTCTCAACAACATGGCTTTATGTCTCCAATAAATAAATCTTTACTCGTTTTCTATCTCTTCTATAAATTCTTGTAAATCTTCTAGATCATAAACAAGATACATCTTCTCTCGAATATTGGGGATGACGAGGGACTTCCGAAGTGACTGTTCTTCCATTTCCCGCTTCATCATCTTAATTCTCTCCGGCGTTCCGCGATCAGTGTGCCTCTTTTCAAACTCTTCAACGTCGTCAATCATGCAGTGCATGAACTTCATATTCTTACCGTTTTGCTCCGCGAAACGATTGAGTTTTCCAATGCTACTTGCATCCGTGATAATCACAGCCTTTCCCGGTTGCATAAAATCGTTTATGTTGGTGCCATACTGGTGGCCGTCATATCGATTTGTGTTCGTAAGGTGGCCGCGAGCGAACAGGTCGTTGTATTCTTTTGGGGACACGAAATGATATTCACTTTCCTCGAACGCTCTAGGCGGGCGCGTAGTATAAGATTTGATGTGTCGCCAGCCGCGTTGGGTCAGGTGATCCTTGTATGTGCTTTTCCCACAGCCAGTGGGGCCGAAAATGGCAACCACAACATCGCCGCCCTTAACAGACTCAACTAGCATCTTCCACCTTTCATTCATCCTTGTCTTCCTCTTTGCCATATGAAATTTGTCTTGATCTCAAGCGCACATTATACTTATCTTTCAAACTCTGTACTGCCCTGACATTCTCCAAGGAATCATCAAAAAACTCAATGTCATCAAAGCCATGTTGAAGGATTTGAGACTCAACCCAGCCACTTTTGGACTCGGGATCGGCGTCCTGCAAGGTGTGAACCTCAATCTTGGAAGTGTCCAGCCCCACAGATTCTAAATACTTTACTATAGGTAGTCTAGCATGATGCGCGCGTGCCGTTAAGATAACAATCTTCCGACCTTCGGGTTCAGACAATTCTTTATTCACCATATTTCTGAGGACGTTCATTATCTGTTGAACCTCGCGAGGGTTTTCGACATCCTCGAATTCTCTAAAGGCATCGTCTTCATAGGATTCCCCATCCTTTAATTCATACGTGGCAAACTGGCCCGTCGTCAACTCGCGCTCCGTCCCATCGGCTTGCGTAAGATACACCACAGAATCTGTCATAACCAAAGTATCGTCAAAATCGAACACACGAAGTTTGTTCTCCTTCAGATACTCTCGCCAGTTTTCAAGGAGGAGTTTCACTGTATATAACTCCTCAGGTCATCATAGTTATTCGCAACCTGTCGATTATGGACTGCGCTTAAAAGACTGTTCAACGCATTTCCTATTTCTGGGCCACTATACCCCAAGGCCATCAAATCACGGCCAGTGATGTCCAATTCCTTTCCACTTAATGGTGATTCTAAAGCAGCCCGGATATCCGAAGCCTTGTCTTCATACCCAAGCTGCTCTAATACACTTGCTACCAACGGAAGCTTGACTCTTTGACCACCGGCGTACTCATATACAGGCGCATCACTTTTAGCTGCAGTTTGAGCCAACTTCAAATATTCGACTAGCTCACTGGAGGGTCGCATCAATTCGTAATTACCACCGTTCAGAAAGAAAGCTATAAAGTTGCCGATAATTTTCTCCTCAGCATGCTCTATTATAACGCTTTGTGGCCGAAATGAAAAGCCAAAAAGTGCTTCACCAATTCCTGTTTCATATAAAAGTTCGATTAGCCGTTCACTATTAGCAGAACCCTTAGTCCAAGCTTTCTCTAACTCTATCAGTATACGCTCTCCTGCGATGGTGCTAAGTTTATCAAGGTTTCTTTTTATTGCTGCAGCCGTTTCCTGTTCAATGTCAAAATCAAATCGAGTAGCGAACTGAACTGCGCGCAGCATGCGTAACGGATCTTCCCTAAACCGATCGTTTGGATTGCCGACTGCTCTGATGATTTTATTCTGGAGATCCTCTTGTCCGCCAAATAAGTCGACAATGTTCCCATCGGAATCTTTGGCCAAAGCATTTATTGTAAAGTCTCGCCGCCCTAGGTCAGCCTCGATGGGAGCAGTGGGGTCTGTCACAATTTCAAAATCAGTGTGCTTCTCTCCGGTTTTTGTTTCAGAAGCTCTGGGAATGGCAAAATCAAATTCTTCGCCATCAATCGTAGCGGTCACAACGCCAAAGGCTTGACCGACTTCCTTAACCTTTCCAAGTTGAGACAGAGCGTCAACAATTTGACTATAATCAAGATTTCTTATTAGGAAGTCAATATCTTTCGAGGATGGCGTGTTTGGTAGAAGTTCATCCCGAACAGCGCCGCCTACAATGTAAGACTCTCCACCGACTTGCGATAGAGCGGACTCAATTTTATCGATTGTTGCAGGATCGACGGCCTCAAAAAGTATAGGCACCTTATACTCTCGCCAATTTTCAAGTAGGAGTTTCATTGTGGAACTTCCTCAACAATCCCTTTAAGAGTCATATTGACGGGTTCGAACTCTTGGAGCTTCCCGGAATGGGAAGCCTTTCCTCCTCCTGCTTCATTGAAGGCAATAGTAACGTGGGGGAATTTAACATGCCTCACGTTGATAGGATATGGCGGCTCGACCTTAACCGCCATGGCGCGGTGATCTTGCCCGACGCCGACAGCAGTGAGTTCAATTTCATCGCCCACCTTGTAGAGCGCTCCCTCGTCATCACTACGTTTGGAGAGTGGCCCTAGGGTTATTGTCATATGGTGAGCTTCGGATACCCAACCTTTAGGAACGCCCAAGTCTAATAGTTTTTGCTTTGACTCATCGTCTAGGACGACGCCAGAGTAAGCGACTTTTTGTTCTACTAAATAATTGCGCCAATTTTCAAGTAGGAGTTTCATATATCAATCACCACGAACTCGTCCGGTTTTTCAATGCTCATACCGAGATTGCCGGGGTGAATGTCTTGGAGGACATGTGTTGTTTTAAGTCTGACGGCTAGCTTAACTAGGGTTTTGATCAAGTTCATTGTTAAATCGGACGACAACGTCACTTCCATGTCAAGCAAATCCTCTTCCTCAGCGAAAGGCAAACCTTTTCTATTACGCCACCAATGTTGGACGCGCTCAACTTTTTCTTCTAAACTGGCGGGGTCTTTTATCAACGTTCCGTGATAGACTGCTGCCTCCACAAATTTTGCGATTTGAATGATATCCCAATCAAGGCGCGCCATGTCTATTTCAGCAACCGCTCCGAGGCTGGGTGGCCCACTATCAGATAGTGGTACAATCCCACTCATTTCGACATACTTTAGAACGTTCGGGCGGTATCTCATCCTGGGGAGAATGGGGACCTCTCCAAAGTCGTGGATTGCAGGCTCGTCTATTGAGGACTCTCCTTTGAATTGCCTATCTTGGATGCCGGCATACCAATCTAGATCGTTGTATTCATCACCACCATATCCAGATTGAAATAGGCTAAAAATGTGATCGTTATCAAGTTTGTAAGCAATCTTCTTCGTGCCGGAGCCGACGGATTTAACAATCTTACTTGTCCGAAGGGCTGGGATGCTTCCCACGAGACTCATCATATCCTCTTCCGACGTCGGGAAGGCGAACCGATCGGTTGCAGGGGGCCCATCAAGCGTATCAAGCATGTGCAAGTTGTGACGGACAATCGGGTCATTAGCAAGCGGCACGTATTCCGCGGACTCTTCGGGTTCTTCAGATTCCTCGGGCTCCAAGCGCCCGGAGGGAGTCACACCCGAGGGTAGCTGCATGATACGTCTCACTCGCTCAGCAGCCGACTTGCCCACCGCGTCAGAGAGTTCTCCCTCTTTCAAATACCGTCGCCAATTTTCAAAGAGGAGTTTCACTTCTTCGTCCATCCCCATCGGGCTGCCGAATACTTTAATTCTTTCGTTCTCTTCCCTTCCTTAAGGGAGGCCTTGTGAGCGTCCCAGTCAACGTCAGGGAATTTCCATGCTGACGGTTTACCCTCGTCTTCATCAGGATCATCTTTCCATGTTGACGGTTTATTTTCATCTTCGCCAGGGTCAGAGAGCACGGTTTCAATGGCATCGGCCGCAATCTCTTTAAAGTCTCGCATGTATTCATCTATCTTTGCGAACTTTTCGGCAATTGATGCACGCATGGTATTTCCAGCTAGCATTTTGTCCGCCTCTTGATCGGTCGTTGTGAAGTCATTGCGCCAAAACTTAAGCTGATCTCTTGCTGCCCCCAAGGCGTGGCTGACTTCGCGGGCTGCCCTGTGCCTTTGCTCGGTGTCTCCTTTGGGGATCTGCTCGTAAAGATCATCAGCCAATATGTCTAATTCGTAAAAACTTCCCAACGCATAAGAGCGAACGAAGTAATCGTGCATGATTCTGTACCCAGCATCCTTAAGTTCTTTCAGGGCTTCCAGCTTTTCGCCCTCGTCTGCGGTATGGGAAAAGAACAGTCTATCCAGATTCAGGTTCGTGATATATGTGGTAACACCATCAATGAAGTTCTGATCTACTTTAAACTTTGGATTGGGATGGATGTCGGCCGCTATCCTTTTAATGAGGTTGCGAAGATCCTGGAGGGGACCAATCATTCTGCGCCTTTTGATCTTCTTCTTCGTATGAGTGTTCGGAAATACTTTAATCAGTTCTATATTCTTTTCTGGATCCGCCTTCGAAAAAAACACTGCTTGCTCTGGCTCTGATGAATGGATATGTCCCGTTCCTCGGTCGTCTACAATACCGCCAATTCCAAGTCTTCGGAGGATGACGTTCCAGCGAACGGCGTCTCCATTAGCAGCTTCTCTGGTCAAGTTCCAAAGATAGCCTGAGTTGGTCTCCTTGAATTCCCCCCTCATCGAGTCAGTCACGTATGCCTTCGCGCTGGCTTCGGATTTCCTAACAAACTCTAAATCCCGAGGATGCCATTCATTACCAAGGGGAGGCGTGTAGAGTCCAAACTCGTCTTCCTCCTTCTCCTTCTCCATTATTTCTTCTGTGGCTTCAACGAACGAAAAGGCGATATCTCCCGTGACGGCACTGGTTAGGAAATCTTGGAATTGATCTATCAGGCGCAGATAATAATCCTCGTCACTTTCGCCCTCTTCTTGGAAATTTATGTTACTGTGATGAGTACGGTTATATTTGGGGTTCTTTACAAGTTTGAGTTCTCGTACATAATTTCTTACAGCTTCTTCCCAGTTGGGTTCGCCATCTCTATATAACGGTCCTACGATATCCTGTATAAGTATAGCGCCTGCCCGATCATACATCATCGCATCGATGGTCCGTGGCGGGGAAGCCTGCGACATTGTCTCTGCCCACTCTGCGGGGCGTTTGGAGTTGTCGAATATATTTCGCAGATGTTGTATATTAATTTCCTTGTCTGTAAGTCCTGCCTTTTGATAGTAGGGTGGTATTATGAACTCCGGAGGTGGGGCGCTAGCCCCATACGCTTTCTTCGCATAAATTCGAATGGCTCTGTTAACTATCTTTCCAAAGAACTGTTGGGGTATATTTGCTAATTTCTCCCATCTTGATGTTGAATTACGCGACTTTGTGGCCCACGTCCCCTTCGTGCTTAATTCTTCTATCTCCTTCTTGCCTTTCTCAATGAATTCGAGAGAATCTTTTACATCTTCCTCGTCCCAACCACGTCCAGACGTCACCTTCAAGGTTTTCATTCGCCCCTTAAGCTCTGTATCAATCATATCTTGACTGAAGAGGTCCTCGATGTAATCTTTATATTCGTCGTCAGGGATATCTTCAGAGGTGTAGATTATCGGTAAAGTTTCTTTTGGCTTGAACAACAAAATGAAGGGCTCATCTTGTGCAAATGGCAAACTGCCCATCTCAAGTTGTCTATAAATCTCGTCGCTGAGCGGAAAGGAATATATGCCCGTAGGAGTATTGTAATTTGAACGAGGGTTGATGCCAAACTTGAATTGGGGCCCTCGGTCTAGTTCTCCCAACTTCGGATCTGGTAGTGTATCGCGATGGCCTACTCCCCCAAAGTGAATGAAGTGAGTTGGTTTCTCATTGTCTGGTGTTACATACTGTTTTAATGCGTCGAGGGTTGAACCCATCTCACCAGACTTTAATTTGTAAGGCCCTGCCAAACCACGCTTCTTCCAAGCCGTAGCCATTTCGGAGAGTTCATTACTCTCCTCGACTAGGAATTCTTTCCAATTTTCAAGTAGGAGTTCATTCATTCCCCCTCTCGCCCTAAAAAATTCCATTGGCTCCTTTAATAATTCATGAGCAAATTGAGCCCCGCCGGCGAGGGCAACTAACCATTTCCAATACGCGGTGATGTCTCCGAAAGCAGCAGTTATTTGACTTGTAATTTTTTTAATCACACCACCCATTAATTCCATTGCTTTCCCTTTCAAAAGGTCTTTCAAGATTTCAACAGGATTGGCACTGCTTATAACTTCATCTATTTTATCCCCCAATTTTTCCAAGATGTATTTAATACCCGCGGCGACGCCCGTAATAGCCATCGCCGATTTCCAATCTCTCGCTCCACCCGTGTATTTTTTTACAAGTTCTGCTATGGTATTTTTAATTTTCTTAGCTGCGTCTACGAAAGTAGGCAGCTTTAATTCTGGACCGTATTCAATCAATTTGTCAAGGAAACTATTTAATTTTTTAAGTGAAGGGTTCAGTGCCCTCCTTCTTATTGCTTTGACAAAAGTGTGTGCCTTTCCCTCAACAAAAGCCTTATATAACATAATAAATATGTCTTTCATTTGCCCTGGAAATGCCTTTGCGACTTCCCACTTTTCTGGGACGCCCTGCTTTATTTTTTGTCCGAGATCGCCCCAGAACCCTTCGAACAATAAGTGTTCATTTAGGATCTCTTGACTGATTGTCGGAGAAAAAGGATAAGACTCATTAAGTGGAATTTTAATTCCAAGAGTTTTGGTGACATACAACCTATTTTCTATTCTTTCCTCAAGAAGAATAATTTGTTGCTGATACCCATTCCAATTTTCCTCTACGAGGAAATTTGCTCCTTGTTCTTCCCTCAGATACTCTCGCCAATTTTCAAGTAAGAGTTTCACTTTTTAGACTTTCCTTCGAACCTTATCGCCAACGTGCGCTCAGTCTCAATCCAGTCGGAGACAGTGTCAGATAATCTATCTAAACCTCCTTCCACGTTTGCACCAGAAGCGCTAGCGACTTCAACATAATCGTCAAGCGCACTTCTTAACAATGCATCGGCATCGGCCAACGCAGAAGGATCATCAGTATCATCCGCATCGAACAATTCGTTCAATTCTTCTTTGATAATCTGTTTAAGCTGCTGCCTTGTGAACTTCATCTTTCGTATTCCTTGTTTTTTTCTTCAACCATTTTATCTATAATCTTTTGTTTGACCTGTGTGATATGCTCATCGCTTAAATCTCTCTCCATTTCCTTGAAATTTCTCCAAGCCTCTCTAAAAGAAAGTTTCTCTTTGTCTATTTCTACACAAATCAAGCACATATTATTTATTTTTGTCGCGTCGTATAATCCTTTTATGTAATTTCTTTTGTTCTTGTTGTATTTCAACAATATCTTCTTCCAACTCGTTCAGCCGGTATTGGGTCGTGTACATGAAGCCGGCCAGCATCGCTAAAATGCCACCAATTTTAATCAAAGTTGATAGTTCGATTTCTCTTATTCTCATGGTAAACTAAATAGTCAGTAACAAGACAAATAGCGCTCTCCGCGGTCACAAAGCATCGTTATCACTATGCCTCCGCGGAGTATTCTGTTTTGTGACCAACGCTCAGCAGCTAGCACATTAGCTCCCGAGCTTATGCCGACGAGCAACCCTTTCTCCTGGGCCAAGAGCCGCGCTCGATCCAGGGCCTCTTGCGTTCCTACTTTTATAACACCGTCAAGTATGGAGCTATCTAATAAAAAGTCTTTACCATCATTAATTCCTTGAATGCCGTGCGAAGCATTGTCTTCCGCTGGTTGCACTTGAATAGTCTGCATTTCGGGATATCTTTCCTTAAGGGGCGTGTGTAAACCCATGATAGTACCGCCCGTCCCAGACCCCAAGATAAGGCCGCGAATTGGGCTGAATATCGGGATCTGATTTAAGATCTCCTTGGCCGTCGTTTCTGCGTGACACAGAATGTTGTCGGGATTTGAAAATTGTCGCGGGTTAAAGAAACTTTCGTTTTCTGCACACATTTCCTCCTTCATCTTTATAGCATCCCCAAAGGCATTATCTCCTACTTCTATTATTTGAGCGCCGTAAGCCCTTATCATCTGTTTACGCTCCACGCTCATGTTCCGCGGCATTATGATGATAACTTTGTACCCGCGGTAGGCGCCGACCATAGCCATTGCAATGCCCGTGTTACCAGATGTTGCTTCCACGATAGTATTGCCAGGCCTAAGTTCGTCGCGCTGCTCTGCTTTCTTTACAATGTAAAACGCCATCCGGTCTTTCACTGAACCGGAGGGGTTGTAGGCCTCAAACTTTGCGTATATAGAACGATTCATACGAACAAGCGGGGTATTACCGATCAGCGCGTCAATCATGGAGATTTCCCATTTTTGAATGCTTGTCTGCCACACTGGCCGCGGCGAAAGCTTCTGGTTTAATCTTGCAATCGAAACCATTGCCAGTAACATACCCGACTATCATACTAGCCAAGTTGCTTGTGGCATTCTGCCTATCTGTGTTGCTTACATCGACATGCACTTCCATCTTTATATCGGGAAAGAGGTGAGCTATATCGTGAGCAATCCTAATGGTTCTTTCAGTCTCCGCAAGAATTCTGGTTACCAAAACGGTCATTTCCTTGGAAAGAATCTTTTCTCTAGTTACGAAATATATACCGCCCTTCTGTTCGTCAGCGCCATGCAAGACAATCGCGCTCGACAAGACACAACCCCCTTTGTGTGGCTGACTATCCGAACCGATATATACAGTTCCGTTGTTAAAATAATGTTTTTCGACAGCTTCTATTATTTGTGCAAAGTCGGTTGGTTGACCGCTTCCGGCGAACCATGTGTACACTTATTTGTTTAACCAGCCCCAACGAGCATTCCAATACTCGGAGGTGGTGATTGTGTGCTCATTTAATCTCTTGTTCTTCTCTTCCATGGGCGGCGCGCTCTTGCCACGCTCTGTGGGAGGGTTAATGCTGAAGGGGGCACTCTTGCGTCTCTTGCCCTTCGTGGTAAGTCGATTTCTTTTGTGTTTAGCCTTCACAGCGCGCTGAAACTTGCCTGTATCCTGCGGAGGCTCTTCTTGTTCGTAGAATGTGCCTGCGCCGCTTGGGCGTTGTTTATCTTTTATGCTCATCATGGCATCATAAGAGTCCGTCTTCACATTACTTAAATCGCCCAGAAACCCATTACGTCTTAAAACTTTGAAGGCCAGGTTTTCAACAGAGTATTCAGCCGCTTCTGTATCCAAGCCGGCTTTTCGATAATTCTTAAGTTTGTTTTTTATATAAACGGCAGACGCATATGCATCCTTATAGTCATGGTTA
>Ga0208010_1000884_pt1 | contig 10257 bp, 8 predicted proteins | sample 2_EtaG_FD_184074 | JGI IMG/M metagenome (GOLD analysis project Ga0208010, IMG submission 184074) | Marine viral communities from the Subarctic Pacific Ocean - 2_ETSP_OMZ_AT15125 metaG (SPAdes) (version 2) | ecosystem: Environmental > Aquatic > Marine > Oceanic | place: Pacific Ocean | collected... | reverse complement strand
CTATAACCTACTTTTAATTAGTGTGGCGATAAAAAATCGCCCCTCTCTTTCTAGTCATCAAATGATGCTCCAGTTGACATGATAACAAAGTCAATTGCGATGAATTCAATCGCACGGGCTGGTTTAATCATGATCTTCGCATACATGATGTTCTGATCAACTAAATCAGGCGTTGTGGTGGACGAATCCAAAATTAACCTATAATCAGTAATACCGAGTTGAGTCTTTACGCTGTGCAAGAATGGGTCAACAAGACCAATAAATCGATTCCATGTACCCTGAACGTTCTGATCGAATAGAAGCTGAGATGAGAGAATTGAAATTTGCTTCTTCAAGTAAATAACTAGTCTTCTAACATTGATCCTATCAAGAGCCGAACGACGTTCTTGTAGCGTCTTTTGTCCGAAAACTACAATACCGGTAGACGGGAAAGACGCAATCGGGTTAATTCTAGCCTCATAAAGCGTATCACGCTCTTTGGAGGTTAATCTCTCGGAAACATTAACGACTGGAATTCCAGCGGCGCCGTCAGTTAATCCACCTCTATTGAAACCAGCAGGTGCGAACCAAAGCTGAGATTTTCTCTCAGAACTGGCTAATACACCCAACATAGCGACTGTCGGCGGAATCCAAACAAGTTGTCCGTTCTGTTCGTCGCGGGTTTGAACCCACGGATAGAAAGTGGCGCCATAAGAAGAATCAACTCTTCTATCTTTCAAGGCGGTAGCGGCGGTAGTTGGTGTTGTACCAATTCTATCACTTCTGTCGCTCTTATACGCTTCGTGTGGCGGGATGTATACGTTTGCTAAATCTATTAGCGCTAAAGCATCACCACGCTCTTCACAAACATTAATCATGTGGACTGTGAGAGCATCATTTGTTAGTCCCGGAGTAACTAACGTATTCATATCGATAAACTCAGGATCCGCAACTGTATCAATTGCTCTGCGATAAGTATGGTAAACATAGCTATTATCTTCCGTAGCGGCTGTAGTCATGCCGGCGTTCCTTAATGGATCGGGCTGTAATATATCCCATCCGTCAAACCCGCCCCAAAATGGCGCTGTAAAGCTATCATAGCCAGCATCCAGCAGATTTGTATAAGAACCACTAGTCGCTGAGCCGCCGGCGCTGTTGCGAGAGCCGGATTCATAATAATATCCTGCAGAACTGCTTCTTACGTCATCTAACGAAAATACGTAAGCAGAACCAGTTATGCCTACGGACGGATCTGCACTAGTGGGGTCAGTAGCAAAACTTGGAAACCATAATCTATGGGCGTCAGCAACACTTGCATCGGCCCTTGTAGAGCTACTAATTCTTGTTGTTTGTACACCAAAGTAAGCATTTGTGGGATCGCTTAAGCCACCGTCAGAAGCGCTTACACGAAGCCTTACAGATGGGAAAATAAGAGAAGCAGTTATAAAGCTTTCATCGCCCCAGAAATTGCCGGCGCCGCCCATGCCCCTAATTGAATCCGCGCCACCAATCACAAACCCACCAACGGTACCACCGGGCCCTGTGTCAATCACCTTGGTACCGGATCCTGAAATGTCTGTTAAACTTTTTATTTTGGGAGGTCCAAAATAACCAAATGGCAGCAATGCCGCATCTGTTGCGCCAGCATCTGCATCTGCGTTCATTTCTACGCGAACATACTTAGAAAGATTTGGATAATCTCCATATAACTTCAATCTACGTTGTACCGAATCCCAACTATAGTACTGATCGCCTACTCTGCGTGCAATATAATCAGGAGAGGTTGGATCCATCGTAAGATTATCATATCTTTCTAAAACAACAACTTGGTTATCAGTGTCAAGAAGATCTCTTAAAATAAGCGAGAACGTTCCATAATCACTTATAGTAGTGGTTGATTGCCTAACTTGCGAAATAGAAACCTTTACATTCTTGTGCAACCATTCGCCATGGCCGCGGCCCAAGAGACGGAATAATTTCGGCATGTTATTCGCGTGATAAGAACCAGAAGCACCCTGGTCTTGTCCAATAAACCAACCAGCAGTAGCCTCGCGAGAAGCTTGACCTTTCATTTGTGATGGATCTTTACCGCTGGTGACACCGGCGCTGGCGCTTTGTCCTAAGCCGAGAACAATACCAACTAAATTACTATTAGTTGTAAGATCTCCGAGATTGACGCCGGCGCCATCGCGTAATTCTTGTTCAAATGTCTCGCCAAGCCAATAATCTTCCGCAGAAGCATTAGCATAAAATGTGCCGGGATCAGAACATAATTGCGGATTAGTATTGAATTTCTTGCGAATGAACGTCTCTTTTGAATCATCAAGGCTAAACTTAATATTATTTGTCCCAGTTGAGCCGCTAATAACGGCCGTAAAGAGTCCAGTATCATCTGTTGTAACCAAGTGGCCGGCCGCTGATGTTACGTCAAGACCACCACTCGCAGCATAATAAGTTCCACTAAGCTTAATTGTAGCGTCATCTAGATAGAAAATAGCAGCAAGAGAGCCGGTGCCTTGGCGCGCCTTGAGGGGCGATCCGCCGGCTACACCAGCATTGAGTGATTTAGAGGGAAAAACAAATAGTCCCCACGCACCACCATTTGAGTTGGCAGTATTACTAATCGTATTGGTTGTTTTCCAGCCGGCTGCAGCATCGCCGCCATCGGAATTACCGGTAGTTGTCTCTTGACCAAGTAGGCGAACATAAGTTAAAGGAGCTACATTAGATCTAAGGAATGCCTTTGCGGCATATGTTCCATACATTGGAGACTGGTAGTTTCCATCGCGATAAACGTCACCGCCACCCATACCAGGAACTGTTTCGCCAAACATGGTTACGAAATCAGAATAAGATTCTACCTTGGTAGGTTGCATTGCAAGTCCTTTTCTGGACCGTCCGATAACAACAGGTCCAATGGCATCGGCTGCTTTTGGAATAAACGAATTATCTATTTCATTAATGAACACCCCAGGAGATACAAATTTAAAGTTTTTGACTGACATTATTGTTTCCTCGATCTAAAAATGGCTTTAAATGGCGCCACAGTCATACTTTAAATAGTATTTTGGAAGTCAAAAGTCTTCCTGAAGTGCAATAAAATAGCACTTTCACTTCAGGAAGTAATTTTTAAGAATCCCTCGGGGGTGTCGACAACCAATCCTTCTTGCGGATATGTAATTTCAACAATATTTTCTTCTACTCTCACAATAGGACGATCATCGTTTTTGCCCTCGCCAATCAAATATCCCAATACTCTTATTGTTATATCTGAAGAAAACATTCTCATATCTTCATTTAAATTAGAAACATTGTTATTGTGTATAAAGCCTTGATCTATAAAAGCTTCGTATAGATGCCCATTTCTTTTTAAAACAAATGCATTAATTTGTCCTGTCCTGGTCATAAACGGAGCAAGAAGATCATTCATTTGCTGTTGATACTCTGTTTTAATATGAATTTTATATTCAACATTCACGTACACCGGAATAGGTATCGACAGAGTTTTAACGACAATCTTTTTATTTACTCTCGGAAAATACCTTTGTTCGCCGGCTTTATATAAGCTATAATTGCTGCGTCTAGTATTGCCAACAACGGCAAAGTTTCTTGTTTTGTCCTCGACAATCTTTTTGGCAATAATCATTCTTCCGGTGCGGCCATTTTTATCATTCGAATAGATTTGAGCCTGAAATGGACCTTTTCTGGCTGGATCTTTTGTGATTCCTGTCCTTTCAATGCTTATTAAAGGAAGTTTTAAAGCACCACTATCATCTCTTAAAGATTTCTCATGTTTAATCTGATATGAGCGTTCTGGTGTTTGCCACAGTACTGGTACTTTCGCCCAACCCTCATTAGTGTTGGCGCTAAGTCTTATATCTTTTTTTAACCACGAAACTATCGCGTAATCAATATCTTCAAGTGTAGACGCCAACATGCCTATCTCACTTAGGCGAAGATCGCTTCCCACTGGTACCATTGCGAAATCAAAATTATCAGGTAGCATCAAATAGTCCCTTCCTTGCTCTTCTGCATCTAGCAGAAATTTCAAAACCATGGTCAACTTGTCCAAATAGTTTTTTAAGTTCCGATAACTTAACTATCTCGTAATAATAAGATCCATACAAAACAAAATCACCCTCACGAATATACATATTTTGATCTTCTTCTAATCTTCTCTTATGAAAATGAACATTAATTTCCCATGTTTTATCAATTCCTGCGCTTTCAAGATATTCAGTAGAATAATCGGTAAATTCAACCATAGCATAAACTCTTACGGGAGGTAAAAACGTTTTCTCTACCGCCTCTCCATATAATTCATGAAAGTTCGTTCTCTCTATATCAATGGGATAATAAAGAATTTGTTGTCCAATGACTTTTTCAATTAATTCATCATTGACTTGTTTAACTAAATCTCTTTCCTTCTTTCCAAAGAATAAAGGTGGCGGTGGGGCTGCAGGTTTTTTCCATTCATCTCTAGCCATTTATAGTTTATCCTACAAAAATTGGAAGACCAACACCTTTAAAAGCTGTTGCGGCAGCATCTGTCATTTCTGCATCTTGCTTCGCCAGTTCGTTATACTTCATTCTATCAAGAATTTCCCGTAGCTTATCTTTAAGTTGTCCTTGTTCTTCCTTTGCCTGCGAAAGCAATTCAGAATGATTTAAAGTCACGCTTTCGCCAGGAATCGGCATTGTTGTGAATTTGCCACGAATTTGTCCTAACATTTCCTTACATAATGCTATAGCATATTTCCTAATCCATTGTTTGCCAATTGAATTTATGTTTGCATAAGGAATATTTTCAAATGGAAGTGTATTAAAGTTATTAATACCATCCATTCCATCATTAAAGCTAGAATTTAATTCCCAAGGATCCGACTCAATGTAAAAATTAAACCATATACGTTCATTCAGAGAATCACCGTAGCCATATTGACTAGGTACCGGGTAAAGCCTTAGCCAATTACCCTTAATCTCATATGAATAATGAGAAGTTCTTGTAAAAATTGAATCTTCATACATTATCGCTTGCAGTTTATTCTGCCATGTTGGAATAATCTCGAATGTCGAATCATCCGAAAACTGTCCATATGTGGAATAATTTCCAACTACACCAACGCCACCATAATATCCATAGAAGCGCCACATGGCCCGTGGAGATCTATAAAAAACTTTCGTAATGAATATGCGTTTGTTTCCGATTTTGCCTGAAAATGGAACTGCAGTGCCACCATCATCGGTACCATCGCTAGAGGCATTTTCGACAATCGCTTGTAAGTCATAATCTTGTGTATCATTAGATGGCGAGAAGGAGGCTGAGTAAATGCGAGTTGTGCCGCCCGCGCCTCCATTGGTGGCCATTGCATCTCCAATTTTTCTTGCTTGTGCAACTTGAAAACGCGGATAATTAAGACTTGCGGAATGCGGCCCTGTTTTACGTTCGCCTTTGTGATCAAAAGTACCTGTTGTCATTCCCAAAACACTAGAAATAACGTTTTCGCTCTGATGCAAATTGACAATATAAGAATACTCTAAAACGGCCTCTTCATAAGCAGCATAAACGTTTGAGGGCGTCAATTCAATATCTACAACATCGCCACCAAGCTTTTTAAATACATAATTTACTTGGAGCGCTGCACCACTTAAAAAATCTGTTGAGCCTGTGTATACTCCGTATGGGACGGCTGCAGCGACATCGCCGGCGGCGCCAGTTGATGTTAAAATAATGGTGCTAGTCTGTGACTTGGGGGACAATGCTGACATTTAAGCTATTTCCTTGTTCTCAATGATAAATAGTTTTGATAAAACAAAAACCCCCACGAGAGCGGGGGTTTATATAAGCTTAAATTATTAATAATTTATTGTTTCTTTGTCTTTGCTTTATTTTTAGTAGTTTTAGCACGTTTAGTTGTCTTTTTGGCTGTTTTCTTTTTAGTTACAGGCTCTTTTTCTTCTACAACGGGTGTTTTATCTGCTAATTCTTCTATTTCAATATTTTCCTGTTCTTTTTCTTCATCATTGCCAAATCTAACCTTTTTTAAATATTCAAATTTAGGACTATGAAGAATCCTTCTTTTTTTGCCCATTTTGCCTCCAATGGTTATAATAAATAGTTTTAAATTTCTAAAAACGAAAATCTCAAAAAATTGCCGGCAATATTTTTCGGCAGATCGGTGTTTTTAAACAAAAACCCCCAACCGATTGGAAGGGGGCTTAAGATTGGTATGTCGATATCGCTAGATATTAAGCTAAGTTTATACCACCCGTATTGGCGGCAAGGCCATCAATCACATCGTGGGCAAGCCATCCTGTGGCAGCCGTGCTACTAATACATGTGACTGAAAACGCCGAACCTAAAACTGCGTTTGCGTCAAATCCAATGCTGTCTTTTCCAGCAGAGATACCAGTATTGTCACCATCACCTTTGGGCGCCACGGCCAAGATCTTATCAGAAGAAGCTCCTAAAACATTAAAATCTTGATCGGCGGTGTCGAGCATGACAAAAGTATATGTACACCCCACAACACCGGCAGCTAAAGCAGGAAGAGTAATTGTCTGTGTGCCACTTGTCAGTTCTGGCACTGTAAATATAGTTCCTGACTCGGCGACAGTAATCGCTGATCTAATTGCGCCGGCGCCGGCAGCGTCTGTGAGCGCTACAACAGGTCGTCTTGTGCCTTTCAATGTGGCGCCGGCCATGGCCAACTCCCTCTTCAAATTTTCCATTAATGCCTCTATTCTCGCGAGGCCTATTCTTTTTGTACCCATAGTTAAAAACCCTCCTTTTGTAATCATGTCACCGCAATTGCGGCCGTGAGCATATCTACTCACGCAATAACTTGGAATGAATCTTGTGATTCGATAATAAGTAGTTCTGTATAAACGAAAGCCCCCATCAAATGACGGAGGCTTTACGTTTGTTTGCTAGTTAGCTAAATTAAGCTCTATGCAGTGTTACCCGCTTCACCGACGAGCCCGCGCACAACAACTAAGCCGTACATATCGGGACGAACCATCTTCTTGGCGTAACGAGTCATCACGCCCTTGCGGGGCACGAAGTCCTCGGGACCAAAGATAGTGGGAGTAGTCTGTAGCGGCACATAAGGTGCGTATACATACCCACTTTCTAAGAAGCTGGAACCTCTGCGGCCAACCAAGATGACATTACGTAGGAAATAAGGATCCACAATAACATCGAATTTCTTGGAAAGAGCACCGACCTTGACAGCACCGACAGAGCCGGTTTCGTCATCGTGAGTGACACTAGCACGGAAGCCAGCGGTAAACTCAAGGATGTTGGCAACTTCAGGTCCGCAGACGAGGAAGTTAGCTCCACCACGTAGAGTCTTACGATGGATCTGTGCAGAGACATCGTTAACTGTTTCAACTAACGTCTCATACCACTCAGAAACAGTACCAGTGAAGTCTGGAGCAGCGGAACTAGCACCAATTTCTGTACCAGTTGACCGGTTCACGAAGAGACCGGGAGAACGGGACCAGTAATAGGTAGCAGCCTGCGCGCCATTAACAAGATCGGCAAGGATCTCGCGGTCAATCTCAAGAGCAACTTGCTCAGAGAGAATGCTGGTAAGCTCGACTTCGGCATCCAAGTTGTGATAGGCATTAAGATCCTGACCCAACTCTGGAGTCCACTTAGCCTTCAACTTCTTGGTGACCGCGGTAACAGCAATGCTGTCTACCTTGATGTCGATCTCGGGGATTTGTTCACTCGCCTCAAGACCCCACAAAGTCGTACCAACAACGGAACCGAGAGCATTACTTGCTGCCAAGTTATCCCTAATTGCGTAGGAAGCCGAGAACTTAATTCCGGAGGTCGATTGGGTTGATATGCCAGACGCCTCAGAAGTAGTCAAGAAATACAACTGTATATTGTTAGTGCTAGAACCAGTATAATGCGTCAACCTTCTAAGCTGAGCAGTATTAGCCGGTGAAAAGGCGGTAGCATGCCCCGAACTGATGTTGTTTAGACTCCCGATACCACCAGATATTGTACCTAGATTATCATAATCCAGTTGACTCACTGTTCCATCAGTGTCGTCAGCGCCAGCTAGCGTGAGCGCGCTCTGTGGGATATCGACACGAACAACCCAATAAGCGCCGCCGCCGGCGGCAAGGCCGTCTCCAGAAGCACTGATTGCCATAAGATCTGCATCCCATAGAATCGATTTCTTCTGTGCTGGGCTGGCGCCCGTAAGGCCGAAAGCCGTTACCTGAGTTGAGGTACAGTTGACGGAACTGGAACCAGTGGGAGATGCATATGCATAACCACGAGCACCAACTGTGCGAGGACCGGAAAGATCTTCTTTAAGATCACCAATCAAGCTCACACCACCAGTAACCTGCGCACCTACCCGATTAGTACCGTAAATGGACTCATTGGCTAGGTTGCCCATGCGTCCAGGGCCGACCCCAGGTAAGTCCGCGCTGTCTGAAGCACCCAGATCCGGCGAGAACACGAAGTCAAGGAAGAAAATGAGTCCCGAAGGAAGACTCATAGGCTGAACGGAAACAAGATCGTTTGCGATCAAGCCTGCGAACACGCGGCGAACAATCGGAAATGCGACGGCCGCGAAGCCTTCGACATCACCAGCGCTCATGCTGCTGCTCTCACGGAGAAGTTCCTTGGCCTGATTTTCAAGTAGACGAGCCATACTCTGACGTTTACGGTCATTGTCAAGCCCCTCAAGAAGACCAGTCTTCTGCCATTTATTTAATAATGCGTTCCCTTCGGCCCGCATGTCGCGATTGACTACACCTTCTGTCAATCTTTCTATAATACTAGACATAATTTAATACCTCCTAAAATAATTGTTTATTTAATGCCTGCTAATTGTTGCATCCTGGTCAAAAATGGATCAGTCTGCGGTGCAGACTCATGACGAGTCGCACGAATTACAGAAGAAGGACGGTTAATAGCTTCGTTTAGTGATTGTGGCCTTCGCGTTGGCTTAGCCTCCACTGCGCTTTCAAGCGTATTGTGTATTGTCTTTGCTTCTGCAACAGAATCGGCTTTTGAAATAGCTTCGACAATTCTTTTCTTTTGTCGCTCATTCAGGGAGGTATTCCGTAGAACACGATTCGTGTAAAGCAAGCGAGCATTAGAAAGATTTACGTTTTGTAAAGTTTCCTTAAGCTCTTTTGTTGCTTGCTTATATTGTGAAAGACGCTCTTTGAGTTGTTTATTTTCGAAAACTAACTCTTCTTGAGCTTTCTTTAAAGTCTCTAAATCTTCTTCGACATCGGTGCTGCGCCGATGTGCTAATTCTTTTTCAATCTGATATGTCATATCTTCGGATGATCTACCGGCCCAGCCGGATAGTTCCGCACCCATGTCAACTGTTAATTTCTCTGCGATGGTATCAATAAGTTCATCGGAGATTTCAATTTCTTCTTTTGTGGTTTCTTCCTCTTCTTCTTCTTTCTTCTTCTCTTTCTTCTTCTCTTTCTTTGGGTCTCTTTCCTTTTCCTGTCTATATCCATAAAGTTCTACAAGTTCTTCATCATCGGAAAGCATTTCGGCAAGTTCTTCTTCATCAATCTCTAAATCTTCATCAATCTCAGCTTGGAGCGCTTCGACAGATTCGCGGAGGGCCCCGAGATCAAGTGTAACTTCAACATCTTCTCCCTCGCCGGGAATGTTCTTAAGATTCTTGCCGTCCATTTTGTTGGCGCCGTCTGTAGCGGCATAAGGAACGTCTTCTACATCTTCTTCAATGCCATCGGCTTCACCTTCGCCTTCAACACCTAAATCGGGTGCAGCAGGGGGGGCGCCTAAATCGGCAGCAGGGTCTGCGCCCAAATCTGGTGTGGCTCCAAGATCGGCTCCCAAATCTAAACCACCAAGCTCATCTTGTTCAAGAAGCCCATCTAATGCTGAGCGCACTTCATCAGAATATTTATCAATGATGGTTGATTCTGCACTTTTAAGCGCGGCTTCGCGTAATGCATTGGCATCCACAATAGCTTCCTTAAATAAATTTGACATGAAATATCCCCTAAAAAGATAATTTTCCTATGATAAATAGTGTTTTATATTACAAAAAGACATAATTTTAATTATCTGCAAATAGCCAGCAAACATTAGCGGTCAACCCATTCATATTTTAGTGTTACATCCCCAAAGGCCGGCTTTGCAATTGGTGTATGGGCCCGTTCCGAGATAGCAACTCCTATGAAAACATCATCGAAATTATCCCCAGCATTGTCTGAGATATAATCCTCCCGAGAATCTGAATCGGTGGCTTTGACGAA
>Ga0208010_1000881_pt1 | contig 10284 bp, 10 predicted proteins | sample 2_EtaG_FD_184074 | JGI IMG/M metagenome (GOLD analysis project Ga0208010, IMG submission 184074) | Marine viral communities from the Subarctic Pacific Ocean - 2_ETSP_OMZ_AT15125 metaG (SPAdes) (version 2) | ecosystem: Environmental > Aquatic > Marine > Oceanic | place: Pacific Ocean | collected... | reverse complement strand
AAAAGTAAAGGCTCTTATAAATGTTGGTCTAGCTACTGATGAAGCAAGTGGCAGTGGAGATGATGCGACTGCTCAAAGTGCTGGATATTGGTTAGCCGATGAAGATGAGGAAATGACTCAGGCTACGATACAAGTTGCTACGCAGGAACTACAGAGAGCTTCTGCTTGGTTGCAAAGATTCCAAGCTAGCATGGGAAAAGAGACTCAACAATTTGAAGTCAATGTTTCAAAATATACGACTGAACTGCAGAAAGAGACTGCGAGAGTACAGGCAGATAGTCAAAAGCATTCAGATCAATTACAAAAAGAAATGCAAAGAGTTGCAAATGAAGCTCAGATATATAGCAATGAAGTTCAAAAAGAGGCTCAAGAGATAACAAGCCAATTAAATAAATTTCAAGGGGAGGTACAGAAAGAGACTCAAAGGATAACAGGCCAGTTGGGTAAATATCAGGCAGAATTAGAACTCAAGGGTCAAAAAACACAGACAGATGTAACTATATATACTGCTGAGATACAGAAAGAGTCTGCTAGATTGCAGGCAGAGGCTACTAAATATTCGAGTGAATTGCAAAAGGAATCTGCTAGAGTGCAAAACGAAGCTTCCATATATACAACTGAATTAACTCTTAAAACTTCTCAGATGCAACAACAAGTTTCTGCATATACCAATTTATTAGGGAAGGAGACTGCAAGAGTTCAGAATGAGGCAACTATTTATACTACTGAATTACAAAAGGAATCTGCAAGGTTACAAGATGATCTTTCAGAGTATAATGTAAATTTACAAAAAAAGATTTCCCTTTATACTACAATTATTAGTAAGTTAACCACAGATTACCAATGGCTTCAGAGCCAGTATCAAGTTGTAAAACAGGAACTTGGTGAATTTATGATGCCATATACTGCACCAGGCATGACAGATAGTACTGTAGAAAGAGTAAGACGTTGAAATTAAAAGAGATGGTAGAAATGGTTCAGCAGCATCATCCAGATATGGGGGTGACCGAGATCGTTAAGATGCTTAACATATCTCAGGATGAGTATAGTCAGAGGACAAGAATGCTTGAAAAAGCTACACAGTTTGACCTAGCTGATGGTCAAAGATATTATGCGTTAGATGGTGCAATTCTTGAAATTAAGTCGGTAGATATGGAGAGTGCTGATGGTAGTGCAGACCATGTGAATATACCAAAGTTAGTTGGTAGACCGATAAGAAGGGACTTAACTTAATGGCTGGGACTTATGTAGATACCTGGAGTAATAAGTATGCTTTAAACCAGTGGGTTTGGTGGACTGAAAGAGATGCGGTTGGGATTGCGAAGTTTAATCCTAGTACTGAGAAATTTACATCTCCAACCACGGCTCAGGATGGTAAGAAAATTACTTTATTTTACTATAAGAAGGCTGCACAGTTTACTGAGCCTTCTGCTGTTGGGTTTTCATGGACAGCTGTAAGTGATTTTCCATCGCAATTTCATGATTATGTAGTTGCGAAAGCTATAGCATTAGGATATGAAAAGAAGCCTGAGACTATTCAATTGGCTCAGTATTTTCATGAAAAATTTGAAAAGGGTGTTAAAGAAGGAAGAAGCTTTGCTTATAGGGCAAGAGCTGGCACCGTTAAGTACATAAAGGCAGTCGACTTTTAAAGGAGGTTATCATGCCAGGATTACTAGATAAAATAAAAGAGTTCGCTTCCCAGCAGGGAGAGAACTGGAGAACAGCGAGAGAACGTCAGAGTTCTGGTGGAAATAGAAATCCATTTTTAAAGACAGATCAAGAGCAGGCCCAACTAGCAAGAGATCATAGCGGTGGTGAGATAGGTCAAGTGGCTAATCGGGCATGGGCTAGTAAGATGTCTGCTGGTACTCCTGATAGTGTAGCTGGAACATCTGGAATGAGTTTTAATCCTGAAGACTCAGATAGTGTCATGGAGATGCAGAGATCGTTAAATGCGGCTGGTATAACAGATAAATGGGGAAACGCTCTGTCCGAAGATGGTCGGATGGGCCCAAAAACATTATCAGCTTTAAGGTCTATGCAAGAATCTAGAGGTCAGTTTATAGGGCCAGAGGGTTCTGATGAGCAGGCTTTAAATCAAGACTACCAGGAAGATCATGGCAGATTAAATGAGACTGGGAATCCAGTGATGAACCCTAGTAATTGGTGGGATAAACTTACTGGAAGAACCCCAGAGGAGGGGCATATCCAAGAATATAATCCTCAAATGAGGGCTCCTGAGCCTGGGGGAAGAATGGGTGCTTACAAGAAACCTAGTGGTGGCGGAAGGATGTATTAATGGCAATTAATACTAGAGCATATGATTGGGAAAGAAATAATTTTGGGACGACTGAGTTCGATGATCTCAGTGGTTGGGCTTTTACCGATTTAGGGAATCAGTATTTCAATTCATTTGTTACTGATAACTTTACCTCTGTTGCTACACCATCAAGTCCAACGCTAAGTGCAATTACAGTAGGTTCAGCATCTTATACAGATCAGTCTGTGAGTGCTCCTACTTATACAGAAGTAGAAATAATAAGTGAGAATTTTTAATGGGATCATTATCAGGCCCTAACAAAATAAAGGATGTTTATACAAAACTTGTCTTTAAAGGCACGGATGGACTTCTTTATACAGACGATGGAACAGACGATGTGGAGGTTATGAACCCCGCAATCCAGGGTGTATTAAAGAGTACAACTCTTCCTGGTTCTGGAACTGAGGGAGACCTCTATTATGATACCGATGACGATAAACTTTATGCTAGGGATGAAGACTCATGGAATGAGATAGTCACTAGTATATCTGGAACTGTCGATGGCGGTTCCTATTAACAATGAAATAAGGAAGTAACTATGGCACGAAATAATGCAATACAAATAAGGCGAGGAGCCGATGGCTCTGCACCTTCTAGTAGCATGGTTGCAGGTGAACCCCTATTTAGTACAGATAATAGCAAGTTTTACATAGCAACTGATGCGACTACCAAATCGTGGATTGGAGCACCTATTGTTGACCAAGATAATATGGGAGATGATAGTGCTGTTAAATTAGCGACTCAGCAGAGTATTAAAGCATATGTAGATGCCCAAGTAGCGGCTAAAGACGCTCTTTCTGAATTAACTGATACAACTATATCCTCAGTAGCAACTGGGCATTTGTTGATTTATGATGGTTCAGATTCTTGGGATAATAAAGCAATGAGTGGAGATGCTACTATAAATAGTAGCGGTGCTCTTACAATTGCAGCTGACGCAATTCAAGGAACAATGATTAACGATGATGTGGCTGGGGATGGACTTCAAATATCCTCAAATACTCTTGCAGTTAAATTAGATAATAGTTCTCTTGAGACAAATAGTGATACTGTTAGAGTGAAAGCTCTTGGTGTTACTAATGCTATGTTAGCTGGTTCAATTGCAAATGCAAAGCTTTCCAATTCAGCAATAACCATAAGTGATGGTTCTAACACAACAGCAACTTCTCTCGGTGGTACTATGACATTCTCAGGTACTTCTAATGAGGTGACAGTAGCTGAGTCTGGTGGAACGGTTACGATTGGTCTTCCAAATGACGTTACTATCGCTGGGAACCTTATCGTTTCAGGTGACACTGTGACCACAAATGTGGCAACGGTTTCTGTTGAAGACCCTTTAGTGGCTTATGCTAGTGGGAATAGTGCAAATGCAGTAGATATTGGTTTCTATGGTAAATATGTAGAGTCTGCTACAACTAAGTATCTTGGACTAGCTTGGGATGCAGACCAAACTGAATTTATTCTCTTTGAGGGTAATCAGTCTGCTCCTACTACTACAGTAAATAAGAGTGGTACAGGATTCGCTTTATCTGACTTAAGATTAGGGACAATTCACGCAGCGACTGTTGATGGTGGCTCATACTAGAAATGGAGTAACATATGGCTCGTAATAATAAAATTCTTCTTATGAAGAAGAGCGGGACTTCTAGTCCAGCCCCAAGTGCAGGTAGCTTGGAATACGGAGAATTGGCTATAAACTATCATGCTGATGTAAGCACAGTCTATTTTAAGGATAGTGACGACACAGTAAAATCTATAATTGGTGGAAATGCTGCTACAGTAGACACTGCGACTGCTTTAGCGATAGCGTTAGGATGATAAATGGCTAATACTTTTAAATTAAAAACAAAGCCAAGTCTTACTACAAGTTTAGCTGCTTATTATACTGTACCAGCTGGCACTACTGCTGTTGTTCTTGGAATATCACTTGCTAATATAACTAGTAGTAGTGTAACTGCAGATGTGTTAGTAGTATCAGATACTGCTGATGTGGAAACAAATGCTAATAGTTATCTTGGTAAAAGTCTACCCGTTCCATCAGGAGGTACTCTAGAAATTATGCAGGGCAATAAACTGGTCTTGCAAACAACAGATGCTATTCAAGCAAAGGCAAGTGCTACATCTTCTGTGGACTTGCTTATTTCAGTTATGGAGATAACCTAGTGGCTTATCATGGTTTTAAACCAGCAGAACAAGCGATACAGATTGGTGACGATGAGATTCTATCATCGCACATCTCTGATGGCGTAATTGTAAATGCGGATGTAAATAATTCGGCAGCTATTGCTACCTCTAAGGTAAGCGGTGCAGTAACAAGCATAGGGAGTCATGGACTTGGCTCTTTGGCTACGCTAAGTGCAGTTGCTTCTGCTCAAATCACTGATGGCACAATTGTTAATGCCGATGTAAATAATTCAGCCGCTATTGCAACAAGCAAACTTAGCGGTTCTTTAACCTCCGTAACTTCTCATGGTCTGGCAACTTCTGCCACGACTGATACAACTAATGCTTCCAATATATCCTCTGGCACTTTAGCAGCAGCTAGAGTCGCAACCCTTAATCAGAATACAACTGGACAGGCAGGAACGGTAGCAACAATAACTGGATTGGCACCTGATACTGCAACAACTCAAGCAACTCAAGCATCAATTACTTCAGCTGCTAACCTTGCAACAGTAGGCACAATCACATCTGGCGTATGGAATAGTTCAACAAAAATAGCAAGTGCATATCTTGATGATGATACTGCTCATTTATCCACAACCCAAACATTTAGTGGGGCAAAGACATTTTCAGCCGATATGGCTCTGACAACTGGTAGTAATCCAACCTTTACAGTAACAGAGGGAAGTGTTGCAGGTGGGATGAGAACAAAGGGAGCAGGTCTTTTTGTTGGTACTACCTCTGAACATTCATTATATCTTACAACTGGTGGACTTGCTGATGCGGATAAAGCATTAACTATTGATACATCCCAAAACGCCACATTTGCTGGGAATGTTACTCTTACTAAAAGTGGTGACCCTGTATTGGCTCTCACTGGTACTGGTGCAAACAGTAATACTTATATCGACAACAATATTACTGGTGGTGGAGATGCATATTTTAGATATAATGGTGCTACAGGAGATTTAAGATTTATTAATAATGTAAGTAATGAAACTGCTATCTTTACATTAAATGGTGCTGGCAACGCCACATTTGCTGGTGATGTAAATGTAGCACAGAGAATACAACATACTGGAGATACTAATACTCAAATAAGTCTTGAAACGAGTCAGATGACACTTGCGGCAGGTGGCCCTTATATATCATTAAATAATGATGACAAGGTGTATATTGGCACGGGTTCAGGTGGTACGACAGCATTGACCTTAGACACATCTCAAAACGCCACATTTGCTGGGAATGTCGAAGTTAAAACATTGACATCTGAGGCGGGAGATTTAGATGGAGACCAGCAGGTGGTGAGTGCTGCAGGTACAATCTCGCCATCTGCATTAGTCGTACAAGTTATAGGGGGAGGAGCTGCACGAACAACGTCCGATTCCGAGGCTATATCGGCCGGAACAGTTGGTCAACTTCTTATCCTTGTGCATCAAGACGGAGCTTATCCAGTAACACTTAAAGACAATGCTAATACTGAATTAGCTGGAGACTTCACAATGACTGGCTCGACAACGATGATGTTAGTATTCGGGAATAGTGTATGGAGAGAAGTTTCAAGGTCGTCAAATGGTTAGAAGATTTAAAAGTAATAAATTAATTAACAGGAGATAGAACGCATAATGCCATATATAGGACACGGAGTAACAAACGCAGGGACATTCTATGTGATAGATGACCTCACTATGAGTTCGAGTACTACCTATACTCTACAAGTAGGTGGTGTAAGTGTGACTCCTAAAGCAGATAATTTACTTATTACTCTTGATGGTGTAGTACAACATACTCCCGATGCTTATACAGTAAGTGGCTCAACGCTTACCTTTGCTTCTGCACCGGGTTCAGGAGTGGACTTCTATGGAATTATAATGGGTCAGTCTGCTTCTACAGGGCAAGGTTCTATTGGAGCTGATGAGCTAAAGGTTACTGGAGATGGGTCAGCCAATCAGTTCTTAGCTGGTGATGGAGATGGTACATTCACTTTTAAGGATGGTACTCTATCTACTACGACTACTACAGGAGACATTATATACAGGGCTAATTCAAGTGCTTTAGCTAGACTTGGCATAGGAAGTACAGGACAAGTATTAACAGTAGCCAGTGGAGTACCAGCATGGTCTACTGATACAGAGGCATACTTACCTTCTGCAGGTGGAACAATGTCAGGTAATATCGCTATGGGTGGTGGTGATATATCAGGCGGTGGAACAATCACAGGTACTTTTGTAGGTGGTATAACTGGTAATGTAACTGGTAATGCAAGTGGAAGCTCTGGAAGCACAACAGGTAATGCAGCTACAGCAACAGCATTAGCCAATGCGAGAACAATAGGTGGAACATCTTTTGATGGTACTGCAAATATCGCAGTAGGATTAGCAGCTACTGCCACTACGCTAGCAACAGCAAGAGCTATTAATGGGGTAGACTTTGATGGTTCAGCAGCAATTACAGTAACGGCAGCTGCGGGTACATTATCAGGTACAGAACTTAAAAGCACAGTAGTCACAAGTTCACTTACTTCAGTAGGTACTCTTACTGCTCTTACTGGTGGCACAGGGGACTTTAACTGGGATAGTAATACTTTAGTAGTTGATTCATCTGAATCACGAGTCGGTATTGGGACAGCGAGTCCAGAGTCAGCTTTACACGTAGTTGGAACTATTGAACCTACCCCCACCATTGGTGGTGTTCATATAGGAACATCTGATGCTGGTGGTAGCAATTACCACGCTATGCTTCAGTTGGCAGCAAATAATGGTGCGGCATATATAGACTTTTCTAATATTCCAGAAGATGTTGATTTCAGAATAATAGAAACATCTGATGGGGCATCTCTTAATATTATTGCTGGAACAACAGCAACTGATGGGATTTCAGTTAAGTCTGACGGCAATGTCGGAATTGGAACTACTCCTGATTCTGATTGTAAATTGGATGTTGCTGGTGGTGATATAGGTGTAAATGCTAATCACCAAATAAAATTTTCTACTGCTGGTGATGATGCTTGGGGAATGGGTGCAATGCATGCTGCGAATGGGCCATTTTCAAGTATTCCATTTTCAGATTATGTTATGGGGGTTTGGGGCAATGGGCCATCTTCTCATCCCACAAGAGGTTTCTTTGTAGGGAATGCAGCCGAAGAAAGTGTTGCAATGACTGTTCTGTTTTACTCAGGAAATGTCGGCATCGGGACAACGGCTCCTAGTTACCCTCTTGAAGCAAATGGTATGATTGTTTCTAAATCATCAGCAGTCAATGAAGCCTCCTGTTCGTCTCAAAATAGTGATGGTGATACTCTTTATTTAACATCGTATCAAAGAAGCAATGCAGGAAATATTTTTGGAATGGCTAAAAATGGTCTGTGTCAGGTATTAGGTCTTCCGAATGTAGGAATGATAGTCGGTACTCATACTAACACTCCTTTATATTTAGGGGTAAATAACACTGTTGAAATGACAATAGCAACAAACGGGGTTATATCTGGAGATTTTAACGATACTTCTGATGAATCAAAAAAAGAAAATATCAAAACATTAACATCTGGATTAACAGGGATAAACGCTCTTAATCCTGTTACATTTGATTGGAAAGAAGAATACGTTTTATACGATGAACTCGATGAGCTCCCAGAAGGTAAAAATCTTGGTGATATAAAACGAGTAATCACTAGAAAAGGTCAAAGGTCGGGTTTTATTGCTCAGGAAGTAGAAACTATAGAATCACTTGCAAATAATGTAGTTGGCGAAGATGGTTCAAAAGCGATAAATACATCAGGTCTACTTGCTCATGCTGTAAAAGCAATCCAAGAACTCTCAGCTAAAGTAACTGCACTGGAGAACGCATAATGGCACTAACAAAAATTAAAACCAGTGGAATAGCAGACAACGCAATTACTAATGCGAAGATGGCAGATGATGCTATTGACAGTGCTGATTTCGCTGATGCAAGTATAGATAATGTCCACGTAGCAACTGGACTTGATGCAGTTAAGTTAGCTGATGGAACAGTAACTAATACTGAACTTCAATATATTAATTCTCTGTCAAGCAATGCTCAAACTCAGATAAGTGCAAAGTTACCTTTATCGGGCGGTGCTATGACGGGTGCTATTACAACTAATAGTACCTTTGACGGAGTGGATATAGCTACAAGAGATGGAATCTTATCAAGTACTACAACTACTGCAAATGCAGCCTTACCTAAAGCTGGTGGGGCAATGACGGGTGCTATTACTACCAACTCAACCTTTGACGGAGTAGACATCGCAACAAGGGATGGAGTCCTGACTTCTACAACTACCACTGCTAATGCAGCCTTGCCAAAAGCAGGTGGGACTATGACGGGAAACATTGTAATGGCAGATGATACCTCAATAGGTATATCTGATTCAGATGAAAGAATTGAATTTGATGGGGCTGGTGATATATCTTTATTAGGTGCCAATGTCGGCATCGGGACAACGGCACCAAGTGCTTTGTTGCACGTTCATAAAGCAGATAGTAATGTAGAAATAGCTCGCTTTGAATCTACTGGTGCAGATGGTACTTATAGAGACATAAAAATTGGAGTTCCTGATTATCTTGGCGTAATATTGAGAAGTTATCGAAATTCTGGCGGGGGTGATTTTGCAATTATAACTGGTGGGCCAAGTGCTTATGTAAGTTCATTGTTTTGTCAAGAAGATGGCAATGTCGGTATTGGAACTGATTCGCCTAATATTACTGGATTTACAAAAGCCTTAACTATAGATGGAGGTTCTGCTGCTTCCAGTGGACTTGAATTAGCTAAAAATGGTGCGTTAAAAGGTGCATTATTTGTTGATGGGGGTGATGATGAATTAACACTTGCACAAGTTGCATCTGAGAAATTATATTTTAATACTGGCGGGACTGGCACTTTAAATAGGCGTATGACCATAGACTCATCAGGCAATGTCGGGATTGGGACAACGGCTCCAGCCTCTCCTATACATACTTATGGTTCATCAAATACAGCGGCTAAATTTGAAAGTACTGATGCTAACTGTAATATTATAATAACAGATAGTGGTGGTAGTGGAATAAATATCAAAGCAGTAGGAAATGTAGCTACTATTTCTACAGGAGATACAATGGCCATGACTATTGATGCTTCTCAAAATGTCGGCATCGGTGTTACGCCAGAGTCGTGGGTATCTGGTTTAACTGCTTTACAATTAGGTGGTACTGCATTTCTGATGAGCGATACTGCGTCTGGTGCAAGTAAGGCTTTTCATATTGGACAAAATGCTTATTATGATGCTACGAATGCAAGATATGAATATATTTCAACAGACCAAGCAAGTTTGTATAAACAATATAATGGGACTCACGAATTTTTTACAGCAGTAAGTGGTTCAGCGGATGCGGAAGTTACATTTTCCTCAAGAATGGTTATTGACAATGATGGCGACGCCACATTTACTGGGGATGTTAAAATAGGGGATGGGAAGTACTTGTATCTCTATGGCACGAACCATTCTATTAAAGTAGGCACAGGTGTTGAATATACTTCATCAGATATACATAGATTTGTATCGGGTGCATCAGAAGTACTGCGTATAGCTGCAGATGGAACATTTACTGGCTCATCCTCTGCGGACATTTCAGATGAAAGATTAAAAGAAAATATTGCAATAATTCCAAATGCCCTTGAATCCGTTAAAAAACTTAAAGGCAGAACTTTCACTTGGAAAGAAGAAGCTGATATGCAAGAAGGCACAAAATATGGTCTTATTGCACAAGAACTTGAGGATGTATTCCCTGATTTAGTTTTGG
>Ga0208010_1000880_pt1 | contig 10291 bp, 11 predicted proteins | sample 2_EtaG_FD_184074 | JGI IMG/M metagenome (GOLD analysis project Ga0208010, IMG submission 184074) | Marine viral communities from the Subarctic Pacific Ocean - 2_ETSP_OMZ_AT15125 metaG (SPAdes) (version 2) | ecosystem: Environmental > Aquatic > Marine > Oceanic | place: Pacific Ocean | collected... | reverse complement strand
GTTTTTATGTTTACCAGGGTATCGTGGAACAATATTTGATAGTCAAATCGATGCAGAGAAGCAAATTAGTAAAAAATTCATAACAAGAAGTCAACGTTATGCTAGGGATGGTTTTGATTCTAACATATTATAATATTAAATTTATTACCAGTAATAATCTCATTAGTCTTTTTTCTATCTTCGTTAAACATATTATATAGGTCTTTGTGTTTGTTTGGATTTTTTAATCTATGTATTAAAGATTCAGTCCATTTAAAATGATAAACTTTAAAATTTGATTCGTATACATTAGGTGTAGGTACAGGAGGATACTCCCAGTATTGTTTGCTACATTTTATCTCATTAAGAGCTGCTGGTTGTTCTTTTTTAGAGTTCCATACTACAAAGTGATGTCCTATCCGTAATTCTATTTTTGCTTTTGATAATAATATTTTTTTCCAACTAGCATGTATTATTCCTTTTGTGATTTGTACTCCTTTTGGAAATTGTTCAAATAAATTTTCTGGGTATTGTACTTTATGTAAGATGAGGTCTCTAGCAACTCGATCTTCGAAGTCACCCTCGAGAGCATAATAATTATTTTTTTCTAAAAACTTAACACAATCTGGTATATTATTAAAATGTCCATAATCATTAAATTCATCTTGGTCTGGAAATAGAACCCAATCTTCTTTTGGGAGTGTTGTTTGCCATTTTAATAAAATGTTATTTGCTTCAACTACATCATATTTTTTTGGAATTAAATTATGATTCTGTATATCGTTTGCGGTATTTATTTTTTGAAATTGTTTAAGATTTTTTTTATATTTGTCGACACCGCAAGGTATAATAGTAAAATTATTAGAATGAATTCCTAATTTTTTATAATAATCTATAAAATGTCTATATAGATTTAAATCCGGATACTCATTTTCATCCAAACATAATATTGAAAATAAATGTATCTTCATGTTGATTATTTTTAAGGCTATTCTATAATATTTATTATGATTTTAAAAGATATCGATCTCTATGATGGAAATTTGATCCATAATCGGTTCGCTTATAAATATTTTCGGAAAAAGACTCTCCCGATTGGAAATATTATTGCGTTCCGAGCACCAATGAAGGTAGAAACGGAGGGCATGATTGACAATGAAGACCTTCTTAACAATGATTTTATTTATTCTGACGACGCTGTTAATTTTTGCTGGGAGCTTCCTAATTTATGCCCTATTGGTGCTGTGTTCTTTCAAAGATTATTCAATACACAAATTGCGAACCTGTTGTCGACGAAGTATCTCAAAGCTCCAATCGAAGTTGACGGGGATGACTTAATTGTACACAAAGAATTTGAACAACATGGCATTATTCAACCAAAAGGCAAGTGTAGTGTTAGTATAACCTATTCAAAGGGCAATGTTGCCATTGGACATACTGCAATTAATGTAACTGCAGGGCAAAAAGCACCAGCTTTTGCGTTTTCCACGAATTTAACCGATGATCAAGTGGAAGAATTCATGAAAATTGTGGTGGATTTGTACTATTCCATGACGGATGACGCGTTTCTTGCGACAACGAAATTAACTATGTGAGTCTTGGTTCTATGTCCAAATTTTTTTCGCAAAACTTGGGAGAACCCCTAGTTTGGCGGTTTTGGAACCCTATTCTATTAGGTCGTACCCAATGTCCAAATTTTTTTTGCAAAAACCCGGGCAAATTCGAATTAGGGTTTTAGACTGTCTGTATTATGAAGCAAGCAAGTAATTTTTTTGATTTTGTAACTAATATTTTATTTGAAAAGGGTAAAATTGATATAGATATTACATCTGCGCAGATTTATTCTCCGTATATAGTGAATAGGTATGTAACATTTGCTAATACTCGGTTTGTTCCCTTAATAAACAATAGTGTTAATATGTATGGTTCGGTTTTTAGTATTAATATTGATCATTATCATTTTTTACATGCTTTAATTCCAAAAACAAATAGGAAATATATTAATTATACAAAGAAAATAAAAAAAGATAAAAAGGCATATGAAGCGGTTTGTACACGATATGAATTATCACAACGAGAAGTACATTTGTATTCAGAAACATTTGAGATAAATATTAAAAATTATGAGTAAAGTAAAAAGAAAAAGTGTACCAACTCTAGAGACAAAAACGAAACAAGCGTATGAGTCGGAATTAGATAAATTAGATTTGACTGATAGTCAACGAGATGCTTTTGATCATGATGTAAAACGTAGCTTAATTGATTTAGATACATATCAAGATACTGATACTTTTAGTCTTCAAGGATATCAGTTGAGGTCAGTTATGGATGATATTGTTTTAGCACAATATGTAGATTTATCAAATGACGGTCGTTCTGTTATTCGTAACGGTATACATATTCCATTATCTCAAGTAAAACGTACATGGCGATTAGCGAGAGTCGTTCTTGCTGGACCACAATGTAAGTGTGCTAAGCCTGGTGATGTTGTTTGCTTTCCAGATGATAAAGGTATAAAGGTTGATAATTTGCGAGTAGTAGGTTACGATCATTCCCTTAGAGATTGTATCTTTTTAAGTGAGCAACGCTTTTTTGGAATTTGTCAAGACTTAGAAGACAATGATAACCAGCTTAGCTAATCTTAAAGTTATCTTATTGGATAAGGTATGCGAGGTAAAGTTCGTCCGGCGTAATCCTAAGCCCGGCCGGCCGGGTTCTAGAAGAATGTTATGTACTAATAACGCGCAACTTTTAAATTCGATTGAAGGCCGAACTGTTTTGAATTATGATCCTCCACGCCAAGCTCCTACGTACAATCCTAATCAAGAGAATTTAATTGTAGTTTGGGATATCTTAATGCAAGATTATAGAACTATAAACTGTGACACAGTAGATTTAATTAGTACTTTAGAAGCAGATGAAACATTCTGGGTATATTTAAATGAGAAAATTGTCCCTATGTCTTCGGGCGATAAAATGGCTTTTATGAATACATGACATACGAACGCGTTGATAATATATTAAAAGAATTATTACTTACCAATGTGAAGATTATGTCTAAAAAACGAACTCTTGGTATTGGGCAAATTATGCTGTATGATATAAAGGATTTTAATATTAAATTATTATTTAACAATAATAAAAAGATAGAGTTATTATATCCTTTTAATATTATTAAGAATAAAAAAACGATTTATTTTGATTACACCTTACAGCATATCCATCGAGATGATATTATATGGCGCGCCCGTCTTAATCGACTTATTAAAAATAAACGTAATAGGTATTATGACTTGCTTCTTTCTATAGAGATATTATAATATACAAATGGGCATTAAAAACTTCCCGGAAGGATATATACCATCTTCAAGCCAGCAATATGCTATACCAAATATTATTAATGGTTTTAAGGATTGTAAATTTGTTGTTGTGCAAGGACCTACTGGTTGTGGAAAAAGTTTTATTGCGAAAACAATTGCTAATGGTTTAAAAAGAGCACCATCAAGCTTGACAAAGTTAGTTTCTGATTATAGAGCATTTGAAATAACTCGAAACAATAGTAAATTAACCTACGAGTATGCAGATGATTTTGAAAATAAAAATTATGGAACATCTATTTTAACAACAACAAAAGCTCTACAGGATCAATACACTAGAGATTTTGAAGATATAATTCCTCTTAAAGGTAAGAGCTCATATATTTGTAATTTAGATGACCGAAGTTTCGCTGATGCAGCTCCATGTATTTTTAGTACAAAATTAAAAAAAGAATGTTGGGATTGTAATAGGTGTGATTATTATGAAGCAAGAAATAAATCAATAACTGCTAAGATAAGTGTAGAGAATTATTCTAGTTTTTTTCATAAACCAGATCATTTGAAATACAGACAACTTATAGTTTGTGACGAGGCATCGGAATTAGAAAATGTTATTGTTAGTCGATTTAGTTGCAGGATAGATCTAGGTAAATTAAAAAAATATAATTTTACGTTATTATATTCATCAAATAGAAAACAATTCTTTACAAACCTAATTGAACTTCATGATGGTTTAGAGGGTAGATATATGGAGCTATTTCGAATGTTTGAAAAACATTCTGATACAATAGGAGATACTATAAAAAAGGAATTTAAATTTATATCAGATTTAAAGAGAGATTTATCTTTAGTTATAGACACTTGGCGACAATCTGAATATATTATTAATAAGACGCGTAATTATAATAAAGCTTATATACAATTAATACCTAAGAAGATTGATGTACTAGCTCAGCATTTATTTAAATATGCTACTAATATTTTATTTATGTCCGCTACGTTTGTTGATTATAAGCGGTTCATGAGAGGTTTAGGTATATCTGAACAAGATTATAAATATATAGATTTACCGTCAGCATTCGATCCAGCAATGTCACCAATTATATTTGGTACGTTTCAGTTGTCTAAGAAAAATATTGATACATATTTTCCAAAAGTGGTTAAGTGCGTACAAGAAATTTTAGAAGAACATAAAGATGTAAAAGGATTAATTCATACTCAGTCAAATGTATTAACGTTAAAATTAAAAGAGCAGTTAAAAAGTGATCGTGTACTATATCGTGTTAAAGGTGATAAAGATAATATTGATATTCTGACAGAACATTCCAATAGCTCCAAACCAACTGTGCTTGCAAGCCCCTCTTTAAACTTTGGTGTTGATTTAAAAGGTGACGCGTCTAGATTTTGTATCATTATAAAATGTCCATGGCCAGATTTAGGTGATATTAGAATAAAAGAAATGTCAAAAAATGATCACAAATGGTATACTAATAAGATGTTTACTACTTTTATACAGCAGTGTGGCCGCTGTACTCGAGATGAAAATGATTATAGTGTAACGTATATAATTGATGCAGGTAGTATAAGAAAACTAATACCAGAGTATTCAAATTTACTACCGATCTATTTTATAGATCGTTTTATTTAATAAATATTTATAATGAAAAACCAATATTATGGTTTTGAGCTAAAAGACATGATAAGGCAGTTTATTACTGCTTTTAATAGCATTGTCATTAATAGATATAATAAAAGTAAAACAGTCGTTGATCAACTTAAAGTAGGGTTTTATTATGGACCAAAAGAAAGAGCGCTTCAAGATATAGTTAATAAAGCTCAAAGTTTAAAGTTGCCAACAATTGCTGTACATTATACTTCTATTTCTCGAGATTCAAATAGAGTTTTTAATAAGATTCCTGGGTTTTACTATACAAAAGCCCCTTCGGTTAGTGCTGGTGCATTTGATTCTGATTGGCTACAGACACCTATTCCAATTAATGTAGGTATATCTATGTCTATCATGACAAAGTTTCAAACTGATATGGATCAAATTTTAAGTAATTTTGTACCATATAATAATCCATATATTATTATAAGTTGGAAAGTACCGACGTCACAAAATTTAGCTAGTAATTTTGAGATTAGGACTGAAGTATTATGGGACGGCTCTTTAGCTTTGGAATATCCTATTGAAGTATCTGGGACTCAACCAGCAAGAATTATTGCTAATACAAATTTTACGATGAAAGGTTGGCTGTTTAAAGGTCCGCAGACGGAAGATCCTAAAACCATTTTTGTTATTGATCAGGACTTCATTCCTGTGAAGACATTTGATTATGAGTAAATTTATAAAATATACTTCTGCTTTAACTGAGGTTACTGCGTTTAGTGGTAATTTTGATCATAGAGAGCTTTATGGTAGGCCAGAGTTTACTGGTGGTAATACATATACAACTCTTGCTTGCGGGTTTTCTGGTATTAGAACACTTGAAGGTTATAATTTTGACTCTGTACAAGGAGTAATGTTAAGTACATTTAATAGTGAAGATTTAGTTGGATTGCTTGGTACTGGTACTTATGCTGTAACTGCAGTGTCGGCTCTTTCTTATCTATCTGGTGGAGCGACAATTGCTCCACCATTGACTGGGTATTTTATATCCCCGGGTACAAGTGCCGGGACTTATACATTAAATAACTATAATAAGATGACTGTTACATTTCCAACCATAAGTGCGCTCGGTGCTTATGGTATTATAGATGTAATACCAATTAATGCAGCTGGATTTACCAGTTGTTCTATAAAAATTAACTTACCGGGTACGACGGTGACAGGTCATGGAAATCAAATATATGTAAGCTATGAATGAATATAGTGGACAAGAGCTACGACTTCTAAAAGATAAAGTTAATACTTTATTTAATTCCAACCCAAATTGGAAGGTTGTTGGGCTACATATTAAAGAAAAAAATGGTCAATTAACGAGTGATATAGCTATTACATTAATAGTAGATCAGAAATTACCTGTAAATGAAATTGATAGTAATGATTTATTTCCAGACAGTATTACTATACCTGGTTTAAGTGAACCAGTAAAGACAGATGTTCAAGTAGGACCCACCGAGTTTAAAGCTTTAGGTTGTTACACTTTACCTACTCCTGGTACTGATGACAGTGGTTGGGCAATGCCTGTTAGTGGTAGTAGAATGACCCACAGGCCATTAATGGGCGGGATTGGGTGTACCACTATACCACCAAATGGGTATGGTGGTAGTGTTATTAGTGCTGGAACATTAGGAGGATTTTGCATCGACTTGGATGATAATACTATTGTAGGTGTAAGTAACAATCATGTTATTGGCGGTAATCAAGTACGCGGAGATATGACACTCACCATGGGCTATGCGGGCCAATATTCTGCACATAAAAATGATTACCACCAAACGTATTGGTCAATACTTTCAACGAACGATATCGCCTCGAATGAAAGCATCCCGCATCCAATTTTTCAGCAGCCTGAAACTCATTACCCAGTGCATCAAAGAACATCGTGGGACGAATATACATCTTCTTACGGTTCCGGTTCCACTGGGTTATCTGCTTTGAAGGTAGGTACTGTAAAAAGAGCCTACCCTCTTACAAGTAGTAATAATAAAATAGATGTAGCAATTTTTGCATTAGATACTACAATAAACTCCATGTCTGCTCTAATAAGCACGACTGAAAGCTGGAAGCAATATTTACTCGATTACGATACTCCAATGGATTTTGCGACAACAGCCGAAATAGATAGTCTACTAACTACAGCATCCGGTTCACCCGTTTTCAGATCTGGAAGAACAGAAGGCCCGGTTGGTTGGCCTGGTAGTGATCCATATGGTTCAGACGGTCGACCATCGAACGTTGGTTGCTCTTTAAGTGCGTATGGAGTCACTGACGCTGCTAATATTAATTACGGTGGTAACATAGAGACTATTGGATATGTTGAACAAATATTTGTAAGAGGTACTACAGATCCATCAACTGGAGGAGACTCTGGTAGTTTCGTATGTGGTTTGTTTAATGAAGGTAATCCTTCTTTATCTGCATGGAAAATTATCGGGCTTTTATTTGCAGGGAGTGATGCTGGTAATTATATGATAGCAAATAGAATAGATAATGTAGCATCAATGTTTAATTTAGGTGCATATAAAGGTGAAACTTTAGATATAGGATATAAGAATGTTGACATAAAAGTTATAGATACCCGTCAATCTGCAGTAACGGCAAGGATCGGTGGTAAAATGTATTGGCAAGCCGGGTCAACTAATTCTCCTGCTACGGGTCGGTTTGACACTTAACAGTTATGCATAAATAATATTACAATGGCAGACGGACAAAAAGGAACATTTGGAAGAGGGTTACAGAAATTTATTCAAAATAATTTACCCTATAGGTCACCGGCGGCAATTATAGATGACGTAACTGAAGAGAATCCTAAGTTCAAAGATTTCTATAAAGCAGGGTCTTTACGTAAAGAATTATTGGCGCAGCATTCTATTCTTGCACCTAAAGTACCAGAGTCAAGTCATCCTATAGGCTCGTTCTTGGCAGATAGGATGTACAACGAGCTAATGTATGCTACGCTCGATGTTGATAAGTATAGACGTCTTCGTGACTATCGGGTCATGGGCCAATTTGCTGAGGTAGCAGATGCATTGGATGAAATTTGTGATGATTTTCTTAATGAAGACGAGCATGGTAATATAATTACTTTAGATTTAAGAGAGGTAGTCGATTTTGATCCTTTAGTTAAGCGCCAGTTGAATGAAGAATTTACTAAGTTTATTAATTTGTTTGATATTAAAGAACGTGGATGGGAATATGTGAGATCATTATTAGTAGATGGAGAGTTATATTTTGAAAATATCATTCATGAGAAGCATATTAAAGAAGGTATTTTAGGTGTTATAAGTGTTCCAACACAAGCGATTGATCCTGTGTATGATAACTACCAAAATATGTTTATTAAGGCTTATTTACTTCGAAAAGCAAAACACCATAAGGAAGCAGAAGAGCAGTTTTCTACTCTGAAAGATAAAGATTTTATTCCAATGGAAAAAAATCAGATTACATATATTAATTCTGGTACGTGGAATGAAAATAAAACTTTTAGAATTCCTTTTATTGAGAATGCACGAAGAGCTTATAGACAGTTATCATTAATTGAGGATTCAATTATTATATATCGGTTAGTTAGAGCTCCAGAGCGTTTAGTATTTAATGTTGATGTTGGTAATATGAGTACTCCTAAAGCTGAAGGATATATTCGACGCTTGATGCAAAACTATTGGAGCAAGAAAACGTTTAGCTTAGATGAGAATAAGAGAGTAGACTCATTTAATCCACAATCTATGTTGGATGCTTATTGGTTTCCAAAGAGAGAGGGTAGCACTGGTACAGAGGTTAATACTTTACCAGGTGGAGCGAATTTAGGTGAGTTAGACGATTTAAATTATTTTGTTAAAAAGTTATATAAAGCTCTTAAAGTACCTACTAATAGAGTTGAGACTGAAACTTCTCAATATGGTGCTGCTGACGCGACTGTGTTGAGAGAAGAATTAAAGTTCGCTAATTTTATTGTTAGACTGCAAGCGCAGTTTGCTGTTGGATTAAAAGATGCATTTATTACTCATCTTAAATTAAAACATTTATGGAAGGATTTTGATTTAAGAGAGAATGTATTTGATTTAACTTTTACACCGCCTCGTAATTATTTTGAATTACGTAGACAACAAATAATGGATCTTAAGCTTAATAATTTTACTAATGTTGTTGCTAACGAATCTATATCACAAGGATTTGGTCAGAAAGAATATCTGGGATGGACAGATGAGCAAATTAAAGCTAATAGAGAGTGGCTTAGAAAAGATGCAGCATTACAGTTTGAGTTAGATCAAATTAGAGGAGGAGGACCTGACTGGGCTTCTGGTGGTGGAGCACCTCCGCCTATGGGTGGTGAGGTAGGCGCACCTTTACCTCCACCTGGGGGTGAAGAAGTACCGCCGCCGCTTGGCCCGGGCGGTGGTGCACCAGCTGCTGGTGCTCCAGGCGCTGAGGTACCTACACCAGAACCTACTCCAGGTGGAGAAACTTCAGCGTTGCCAACATAAATAATTATGTGGCGACAAGTACGTGGAACGATAGTTATTTAACTGCAGGGAGTCATCTATACTCTACATATCTTGCAAGTACAGTTGATACTTATTCGAGGTTAGCTGATAGGATTACATACTCATTAGGTTATCCTATTGTTAATCTTGAGTTACATGGTCATCAGATTTTCACTAATATAACATTAGCAGTAGAGCTGTTTACTAAGTTTGCTGGTTATACGTTAGAGCATCTAGTTGTTGATAGTACCAAATATACAATTGGTAAGGGCTTAGATATTTCAAAGTTATTTCTTTTGACCCCGGAATTGACTGCGACATATACTGATGAAGTTGAAGTAACAATTTCTAATCTTACTAACACCCCGCCAACCTCAGCCGCGTCATTTGATGCGGATGCTACTCGAGACGATCCAGGTGCGCCTGCTAATGCAGAATTAGCAAGATGGCTTCCTTTATTCTCATTTGATTCATCTGACACTATTATTGATCCATCTGATTATACATTTGTGATGACTTTAGACGACGGTAATGCGTCAGTAGAGAAGGCTATTGTTTTATGTTTATCATCAGCTGATATAACTGGACCTGGAAATCCTGGGCCAATTTCTGGTATACAAGTCGAACTCACACCGTATGGTAGTGCTAATACAACAGCGAATGATATGTTTACAGTAAGCTCTGTCCCATCTCTTCCCCATGAATACTGGCCACCAGGTGGGAATGCCTATACACAGTCAGTATCGATTGGTGTTGTATTAGCAGAAGCGGTAACTCAAGGCGGTCAGATAAATGGCACTCGTAATATTACAGTAAACGATTCTACTGTAATAAGTCAGCTCACG
>Ga0208010_1000878_pt1 | contig 10299 bp, 13 predicted proteins | sample 2_EtaG_FD_184074 | JGI IMG/M metagenome (GOLD analysis project Ga0208010, IMG submission 184074) | Marine viral communities from the Subarctic Pacific Ocean - 2_ETSP_OMZ_AT15125 metaG (SPAdes) (version 2) | ecosystem: Environmental > Aquatic > Marine > Oceanic | place: Pacific Ocean | collected... | reverse complement strand
TACCCTTACTTCTACGCTTACCTTTACCACTAATACGTACTGATGCACGCTTAAATGCGGCTATTGATGCGCTTTGTACATTAATCTTAGACATAACCTCTCCTTTCATGCGTCTTGCATTGCGAGTATAACGGGGATAAGGGGAATAAAAAAGTTTGGCAGTTTTCTCAGGGTCTGCCAACCTGGTCGTGTGTTTAGAAGACGCTAGATGTCGCTCCACCTCGTGCTGCAAAGTTCAGTCGACGACCTAGTGAACTGAGTTCCTTTCGGTCTTCCCAATCTGCTTGTTTAGCAGCTAAGATTGTAGCGTTCGCTGCAGCTTCTCTCGCCATCTTCTTCTTCTCTGCGAGAGGTGCATCACGTAACCTTTTGTCCCAAGCTTCGTTACGATCTTCTTCTTCGATGAGGCGTTGCTTTTTAAACCACGCGGCCTTAAGAATATCGTACTCTTCTTGTGTTATCTTGCCTTCTGCAAGCATTTGTTTGTACTTTTCCATAGTCACTCCTTTCAGCTGATTAACTATTAAATAACTATATAATTGAAATGATAATTAACGTAAATCGTATTTACAATAATCCCAATTAACGGGATAGCATGATAAATAAGGCTACGCATCAAAATGACATTATTTTATTTGTAATAACTTGGGCAAAAATAAGTATTGATAGATATTGACTTATAGTTTAAATTAAGGGGTGGTAGGGAGGGAAAAGATAAGGTGTGTATTAAGTGTTTGAAGAAATAATGGAAAAAATAAAAAAAGACGATGGCTGATGTAATAAAAGAATTACAGATGTTTTCTCAAGATGAGCAGGAATTTGTACTGGAGCATTTAGCACATAAGTATCACCCAATAGAGATAGATGGTGAAATGTTTATGATACCAGATGAGGTACATAATTTGATTAATAGTCTGGTGGTTCAAATTTCTGAACGAGAGATTATTAATTTAAAGAAGAATCTTAGTGGAAAAGCAAATAGTTAAGCACAAAGCTCATTATGTCTATGACCATATTAGCGAGTTTTACAATGACCATCCAAATAAAATACCTTTAAAAGATTGGCGTGAAGCTGATGAAGGTGATTGGGTTTGGAGCGATGATAAGAGAATTATACAATTATTAAAAGTCAGCAAAAGTGTTAAGCATCCAGGAGATAGAAAGAATTATAAGTATGCGAATGGGTGGGTTAGAACAGTTGTTGGTAGTTTTCTAAATAGAAAAACTGTATTTATGGACACGGATTTTAGTGCCCATCCCAATAGATATACATTTAGTAAGAAAATAAAGAACACGAACAATAGAGTAAAGGAGAGAGTAAACCCAACAAGAAAAGAAAGAGAATTTGCAACCAATATAGTTGTTGGTATGGGTGCCGTGCAGGCCTTTAAAAATGCATATAATGAGTTGTCAGATGACAAGGCAAGGAAGAAAGCAACAATACTACTAAAGCAGGAGAGAGTTATGAAAGAGATAGAAAAATCTGTGTTAGATGTGGCTAAGGCGTTAGGTATAGACCATGAGTATGTACTTAATAAATTAAAGAACCTAGCTGATTATAGCGAAGATGATAATATAGTACTTCAGTCAGCAAAAGAGCTAGGTAAGATAGTTGGCACATCTGGAGCGACAGTAAAGCAAAGGGAGATGGGATTGCTAGGAGTCTTTCAAGGGTTTTCCCCTGAACAGTTAGAAGGAGCGACAAGAGATCAAAAGCAAATTACAGCTGAGGAGGCCAAATGAGTATTTGTCCAAAATGTGGTTCATCGAGAACAAAGAAAAATGGTACAAGTCGTGGATATCAAAGATACAAGTGTAATGGTTGTGGAAAAGAATGGGGTTCGCAATCTACATCAGTTACTGTAGGTGTTGATGGAGTAACATCGTCATCTCAGGAATTTGAAGAATTAAACTATAAGTACATTGATTCTAAGTTTACTGATACAGATAAACCACCAACCCTTGATGAGTTATTAGATAGTTTTGAGATTGATAGGGGCGAGTGGGAGGTTACTCATTTCAAAGTTAATAAGTGGGATGTTGCTGCTAAGTACGAAGTGGATGGTAAGATTCACTGGAGTGTGCATACTAATTACCAGGCAAAAGCTACATTAATAAGAAAAAACCCTGTTAAATGTTTGTTTCCTACGATTCACGGGGCTGTTGTTAAACCTATAAACTTTAATAAAGTTAAATTTCCAAAAGGTGATCTTAGTAAATGTGTTGTAGTTCCTGATTTACAGGTTGGATATAAGAGAGATATGCAGACATTTGAAATGACACCACTACACGATTTATCAGCATTAGGAATTGTAACCCAGGTAATAAAGGATGTTAAGCCAGATAAAGTTGTCTTACTTGGTGACATGCTTGATTTACCAGATTGGAGTACTCACTATCTTGTAAGACCAGAATTTACTTTTACTACTCAGGCCTCACTTGATTTTCTTGCTGGGTGGATTGCGGATATTAGACCGTATTGCAAAGATATGATTTATATTGAAGGTAACCATGAAAAGAGAATGATTGACAGTATTGCAAAGAATACTATTCAAGCGTATGGAATAAGACCTGCTAATGAACCATCTGTTCCGCCAATTTTATCAATTCCATATTTACTTGGATTGCATAAGATGGATGTAGAATATGTGGGGGATTATCCTCATGGGGAGTATTATATTAACGATAACTTAGTTTGTATTCATGGGAATAAAGTTGGAGCTAAAAGTGGGCAGTCAGTAACAAAATTACTTGAAAATGCAAGAGTTAGTATAATAACTGGGCATACTCACAGACTTGAAATGGCACATAAGACAATATGGACTCACCATAAACCAAAGATATATCAGGCAGTTACTCTTGGGACTCTTGCTAGTTTAGATGGTATAGTCCCTTCTGGCAGCACGAGACATAATTGGCAACAGGGGTTTGGTGTTGTAGAATACGACGAAGAAAGTTTTTATACTGAAATAGTTGGTATATATGAAGGTAGATGTATTTATAGAGGTAAAGTATATGAATCCTAATGATGTGTTGCATACAAGATACCATCATATTCCAAGCAAGATTACAGGATTGAAATTAGATGAAGCAATTAGATTGCTAAAGAGTCATAAGAAAAATTTGAAAACGATAAATTTATACAATTTAACATCAAGGGATATGGTTTCTCTTATGACGATACTCGGGATTATAGAGGGTATGGAAGTACCAGAAAAGATGGTAAGTGATTGATGTTTAATAGTATATTTACTGATTTAACAGTAATGAAGATAAACATTGAAGCGTAGAAGCACATTAACGAAGCATGATTTAAAGAGGGTTATTGTTGACAACAAAACAATGATTTTTTCTTTAGTAGAAAGATTGTTAAATTTAGAGAAAGTGTTTGAGCTCTATGTTGAAATGAATAAAGATTCAAAAGGGTTTGAAGATTATTTAAAGGAAAAGAAAAATGAGACAGAAAGCAAAAAGTGATATAGACGATAAAGCTTTTGAAATGATGAAAGATGTCTATGATAATGATGATGTGGATATATCAAAGAACTACTATCTCGATAATTCTGAAATACATGGAACTGGAGCGTTTGCGTCAAGAGATATAGATTCTAAAGAAAATATTGGGGCTACTATAAAAACGAAAGGTATGGTTTCAGAACCAATGGAAGGAAAAGATTATATTAGGACAGAACTTGGAAAAAAAGTTAATCATCAGTTTGATAATAATTCGTATTTAAAGAAGGAAGGTCGTGATTATAACCTATATTCTGCGAAAAATATTAAAAAAGGTTCTGAAATAACAGCGAATTATAAAAATACTCCGCGTTTTATAGATAGTAATACTAAGGGATATAAAGAGTTGGGGTAATGGAAAGTCTAAAGAAGAAGAAAGTTGATGATATAGTATTTAATCTTATGACCACTGCTGCTGATAACTCATCAGTTGATATTAACCAACTGCCTTCAGAAGTTAAGCGTGAACACTCTATAAGAGGGGATCAAAAGTTTAAAGAGAAAGAAAAGAAGGATGAAGAAAGAAAGAAAAGGTTAAATAAGGGATGGTATGGATATGACATTATTCCACAAGTATCAGATGAACTTTCAAAAGAAGGAATAAAGATTAGACCTACTCCTGCGTTGCTTGCAGGTATGTCACAGGGTAGACCATTTACACTTGGGAATACCATATATATAGATATGGGTAAATATCAGAAAATGTATAGAAGTGAGTCAAAAAAGTCTGGTAAGAAAGAAGCCAGGGAAATGGTTAAGAGATCGATAACAGGAATAGTAAAAGATGAGTTGCCCCATGTAGCTCAATATCGAGAGGCTGGGGGTGTTCCTCAATTTTTAGTGGAGTATGCAAAACAAGCTTTACATTCTGAAGGCCCAAGTGTGTTGAAGAGGGGAGGCCCAGCGGATTGGATAAGAAAATTACAGAGGAATTTATATAGTCAAAAAGGGTCTTTAGAAGCTTTTCATTATATTGATTCTGATGAAAGAGACAGGTTGCTTGGGTCGATTGGAATAGATTTTCAGTCAGATGTGTGGTATCCAGGTGGCTAATATAAATAAAGAGAATGTATCCGAAGCTCAAGAAGCTTTACATCTTGCAAGTAAAGACCTTATCGCTTTTGGTAAGTTATTTCTACCAAATGATTTCATGCGAAGTGAGACTCCTTTTTTCCATTACGAGATTGCAGATACAATAGATGATAAGAGTATAAAACAAACTGCAATTATTATTCCAAGAGGACACGGAAAAACAGTACTTACAAAGGCTTCTATATTAAAGGACTTTCTTTTTTGCCCAAAGGGTGATTTTTTATTCTATGCTTGGGTATCAGCAACTCAGAAATTGTCAGTGGGGAATATGGATTATGTAAAACATCACCTTGATTATAATGAGCAAATTAAGTATTATTTCGGTAACATGAGAGGGGGTAAATGGACAGAAGAAGATGTGGAGTTGTCAAATGGGTGTAAGTTAATTAGTAAATCTAATGTGTCTGGTATTCGTGGAGGAGCTAAATTACATAAGAGATATGATTTAATAGTACTGGATGATTTTGAACATGAAGCAAACACAATTACAAGAGAAGCAAGGGATAAGAACGCAAATCTTGTCACTGCCGTTGTTTATCCTGCACTTGAGCCTCATACTGGTAGGTTGCGTGTTAATGGCACTCCCGTACATTATGATTCCTTTATTAATAATCTTCTTACAAGTCATGACAAAGCTAAGAAGGCTGGTGAAGAATTTGCTTGGAATGTGATTACATATAAAGCAGTCATAGATAATGGTTCTGCTTTGTGGCCTTCATTTTTCAGTGAAAAGAAGTTAAAGGAGAAGAAAAAGTTTTATTCAGACTCAGGGCAACCTCAAAAATATTATCAAGAGTATATGATGGAGGTAATGAGCGATGAAGATGCAGTATGGAATAGGAAGCATGTTAATTACTGGGATGGGTACTATCAACACGAAAATGGAGTGAATTATATTGTAACGGATGGGGAACAATCACCAGTTAACACATTTATAGGATGTGACCCTGCCACAGATATAGATACTAAGCATGCTGACTTTAGTGTAATCATGGTAATCGCAATTGATTCAAATAATGAGTTATATGTTTTAGAATATGAAAGGCATAGAAGTATTCCTACCATTGGTAGTAAATCTCCAGATAATGGGGAGATAATTGGTAAGAAAGGGGTTGTTGATTATATATTAGAATTACATGAGAAATATAACTGTATATCGTCAACAGTTGAGGACGTAGCTATGAACAGAAGCATATTTCAGGCTCTAAATGATGAAAGAAGGAGGCTAAATAGGTTCGATATTGCAGTAATTCCTGAGAAACCAGGCGGAACACAGAAGCGAAATCGTATTTATAGTGGTCTTTCAGGCCGTTTTAGTACAGGAACGGTACATTTGAGGAAAAATATGTTTGATTTAATCAACGAAATTGTTACTTTTGGGCCCAAAATGGCGCATGATGACACAATAGAAAGTCTTTATTACGCACAAGTGCACTCGTTTCCTACGAATATGAAGCGTGATAAAGAAAAAAAACAATGGTTTAAACCAAAGCGAAAAGCTAAACATTGGCTTGTCGCATAATATCATAGGAGATTAACAAAATGGACAAAGGAAGGAAAGATAATGAGTAAACTATCAAAACGCAGAGAAAAAAGAGCATCTCAGAACAAATGGATTCTTGGTGAAGCCCTTACTAAAAGAGGTCGTGCAAGGAAACAAGCCCGTAAATCAGCGTCAGCTGTGGAAACGAAAACGGGAAAAAAGATAAGTCCAGAAACGGCTAGACAGTCTGGTAAAATCTCGCCTAAGGATTTAAAAGGAGTCGAAGAAACGAAGAAGGGCGGAGCATTTCCGAAGTACGCAAAGGAATCCAAGAAAGCCAAATCGTTTAAATCAGCTTTTGCAAAAAATTGCAAGGGCAAAGGAGCTGGCGATTCTTTTTCTTGGGATGGTCGTTCTTACAGTTGCGCAAGAGCATCGGATAAAAAAAAAGTAGCAGAACCTCCTAAGAAGAAGCTTAAAACCCTCGGTAATGAAAAAGCAAAGGAAGAATTGGTTGCTATTCCAGGACTAGGGCCAGGAAAAAAATATACGAAAAACCAAAAAAAGAAATACGATAAGTGGAAGAAAGGTGGTTTCAAGTACTAAGTCAAAAAAAGAATAAAAAATAAATTGATTAAGGGAAAATTATGCCGAAATTTGGTAAGCGTTCAAAGTCTCGACTGGTAGGCAATGCCGAGAACTAGTAATAAAAAGAGAGCTCAAGTTAACAAACAGCTTTGGGAAAAAGCTAATAGTAGTCATAGGCAGAGATGGCAGACTCTTAGCCAGAAAGGTTTTGATTTTTATTTAAACGAGCAACTTTCAAAAATTGAGGTAGATGCATTACAAGAAGCTGGTATGCCTACATTCATTATTAACAGGGTAACTCCTATTATTGAAATAATGAAGTATTTTGTTACGGCTAACAATCCAAGATGGAAAGCAGTGGGAGCTACTGGCGATGATGTAGACACAGCGCAAGTTCATTCAGATATAGCAGATTATTGTTGGTATTTATCAAATGGTAAGTCATTGTATAGTCAAGTTGCTCTTGATGCCCTTACAAAAGGGGTTGGATATTTTCTTGTAGATGTAGAGAGAGATTCTGACCGTGGTATGGGTGAGGTAATGTTTAAAAGAGTTGAGCCATATGATGTATATGTAGACCCTGCTAGTAGGGATTTTTTATTTAGAGATGCTACATTTATAACTATAAGGAAGAATCTTTCAAGGTCAAGTTTGATAAATATGCTTCCTGAGCATGAAGCTAAAATAAAGAAGGTTTCTCGAAGCACAGAAGTTGTATCTTATTCACAAAGAGATACAGACGAATCATTCAGTACTCAGCCTGAAGATATTACAATGGGTGTTAGTTTAGACGCTGAGGATGAGGATATTATTCCATACTATGAAACTTATTCTAAAAAGAAGTTAGCTTATCGAAATGTTTTTATGACCGTTAAGCCAACTCCAGCTGAGATTAGTTTATTAAAAGGTGAAATAGAAGAAAAGATTGAGGAGTATCGTAAAGAGATTGAAGTTGGTTTAGTTGAGAAACAAATGCAACTACAAAAGGCTTTGGAATCTGGCGAAATAATACCAGAAAGAGCGAAACTGGAGTTAGAAAGAGCTCATAAAATGGCTGCTCAGGCAATAGAAGAACATGAAATGGAAATGATGTCTCAAGCTCAAGAAGCTGCCAGTACTATTGTAAATCAGGTAATGACTGAAAAAGATTATCAAATACTATCTTCAGGTAAAGGTGTAGAAAAGACTATTGTTGATGCTATAAAGTTTTATGAAAATAGGATTATGCTGACTTGTACTGTTGGTGATGATACATTTTTGTATGAGTACCAGCTTCCGATTAATGAATATCCTATAATTCCTATTCCTTATATGTACAGCGGAACCCCCTATTCAATGAGCGCAGTTGTTCCTCTTATTGGTAAACAGCAGGAAATAAATAAAGCTCATCAGATTATGTTACATAATGCTAATTTAGCTTCTAACCTAAGGTGGATGTATGAGGAAGGTTCTATTCCTGAAGAAGAGTGGGAACAATATTCTTCGTCTCCTGGGGCTTTATTGAAGTTTAGACAGGGGTTTACACCTCCAACACCAGTATTACCAGCTCCTATAAACAATGCTTTTTATACAGTCGTTCAAGAAGGAAAGTCAGACGCTGAATATATAAGTGGTGTTCCATCTACGATGATGGGATTTACAAAAGAACAACCTGAAACATATAGAGGTTTACTTGCGAATGATGAATTTGGAACAAGAAGGTTAAAAGCATGGATGGGTAGTATAGTAGAGCCTTGTTTAGAACATTTAGGGAAAGTGTTCCAGCAGATGGCTCAAAAACATTATTCAGTAGAAAAGGTATTTAGAATTGTACAGCCAGAAGCAGGCCAAGTTCCTCAAGAGGAAAAAGAAGTAAAAATTAATATACCTATATATAATGATTATGGTGAGGCAATAGGAAAATATAGAGATTATGCTAGTGCAAGGTTTGATGTCAGGATTATAGCTGGAGCTACGATGCCTGTTAATAGGTGGGCTCTACTTGAGGAGTATTTTAGGTGGTTCCAGGCTGGATTGATTGATGATATAGCAATGATAGCAGAGACTGACATTAGAAATAAAAAGTCAGTTATTGAAAGAAAGTCCATGTACGCTCAAATGCAAGGTCAGATATCTCAGATGGAAGAAGCCATGAAAGATAAAGAAGGAACTATTGAAACATTAGAACGTCAACTTGTTCAGGCCGGCATTAAAATGAAGATAGGAGAGGCTGGCACTGAAATAAGAAAAGATGTTCTTGAGACTGAAGCTCAGCAAAAGTTGTTTAGAGGTTTAATGAAGGGTGAATTTGAAAAGATGAAGGCTGAGATGAAGGCAAGTGTTAAAGAAAGTAATAATTCTACTGGGTAAATGGCTAATTGGAAGAAAGAAAGATACCCTAGTATGTCGAGAAAAGGCAGTCGGAATGGTAGGTGGATAGATGGAAGCAGTCAAACACATTATAGAAATAAGGCTAATGCTCCTGAGGGTAAGGTAGTTCATCATTTAGACAGTAATAAATCAAATAATAGTAAAAGTAATGTTAAAGTTATAAGTAAGGCCGAACACAATAAGGAACATCCTGAAAAAGGTGGTAACAGAAAGTGTAAGAGCGGCTTTACTTGGAGTAAAAAAACAAAAACATGTGTAAGATTAAACATTTTATCTTAATTGTTTTTGTTTTAACTTAGTTAAAGTGAAAGGAAATCACACATGAGTCAAGAACAAGTAGGTAACGCTGAGATGGCCCCCGAAAGTGATGATTCTCAACCCGGATATGTTAACACATCTGATGACTTTTTTGCTGCATTAGATGAAAGTGTTAATTCCGGTATAATAGACGAACCTTCGCCGTCAACCTCGGACATAAACAGTGATAATACACTGTCGAGCCCAAGTGAAGTTCAATCAGTAGTTTCTGGCAGTGATGCAGAGACTATGAAAAAAAGGTATAGTGATTCAAGTAGAGAGGCAAAAAGGTTAAACAGCAAGCTTAGAGAGCTGGAACCTTATATGCCGGTACTTGAAGCTATGCGCGACGACCCCAATTTAATTACACATGTACGTAATTACTTTGAGGGTGGTGGCCAAACACCTCAAAATATGGCTGAAAAACTCAAACTTCCAGAGGATTTCGTGTTTGACGCCGATGATGCTTTTTCGACTCCAGATTCGGATTCGGCGAAAGTACTTGGGGCTACGATTGATGGCATTGTTCAGCGTAGGCTTGGAAAAGAGCTTGCTGGACAAAAGAATGAAAATCAAAAGCTAGCAAAGGAAACTAGTTTTCGTCAGAAACATAATATTTCTGATGATGAATGGGATGTTTTTGTAGACTTTGCAAAATCCAAGTCACTAGAGCTTGAAGATATTTATTATCTAATGAATCGCAGTAATCGAGATGAGAAAATAGCTAGTAGTGCAAGACAAGAAGTTCATGATAAAATGCGTGAAGTTGAAAAACTTCCAAGTTCACTTGCTACTACAGGCGGAACACAGGTCGAGGAATCTCCTGATGACCGAGTATTTGAAGCTATATTAGGGTCTGACAGTGAATTAGAAAAAGCTTTTGGTATGTAATAGTACCTTTAGCTTTTAACAATTAACAAAAAGGTGATTAAAAATGGCTGATATTTTTAGTCTTG
>Ga0208010_1000875_pt1 | contig 10303 bp, 22 predicted proteins | sample 2_EtaG_FD_184074 | JGI IMG/M metagenome (GOLD analysis project Ga0208010, IMG submission 184074) | Marine viral communities from the Subarctic Pacific Ocean - 2_ETSP_OMZ_AT15125 metaG (SPAdes) (version 2) | ecosystem: Environmental > Aquatic > Marine > Oceanic | place: Pacific Ocean | collected... | reverse complement strand
TTTTATTATTAGTAGAACAACCTATATTTGTACAAACTTTTGTACCTAATAATATTGTAGTAGTATAACCACAAGTTGTGCATATATTTGGAGTCCAATCTTCTTTACTCATCTTTGTTTTGGTTTAATTGGGTCTAAATCAATAGGTAATCCACTATTTGGATTTGCCAAACAAACATTTGCCCATCCACGCATCCATACTCCATGGTACAAATACAATTGTCTGATAGTTACAGTTTCTAACCAATACCATCCACCATCAAATCTTTTTGGAAACCACAAGAACTTAGTCTTGTATCTATATTCTCCATCTTTTGGTCTATTAATTCTCATCTTCTTTTAGTTTTAGTTCTTCACTTATTATTGTATGTAGATGCTGAAAAACACTCTCTGGTCTTTCCCATGTTTTTTCTGCTTTTTCAACCGCAGATACAAATAGCTTTCTAAACATTGTACCATCTTCTTGTCCTGCCTCTTTAGTCATTTGTGCATATTGACCATATATATGAAGATGAAATAGCTCTCCTCTAGAATTACTATTGAATATTCTTTCTCCGTAATCTTCTATTTTTAATATTTTTAACGCTTCTTTAAAATTCATCTTCTTTGTTTTGTTTTAATAATTTATTTATAGGAACAATAGTATTTGAAATAGTAGTAAAGCTATTATCCAAAATATTCCTATATCTAAACCATCTTTACATCTTTTAAATCTAAATGGATGTGCTAATATTGCTTTAATGTATTTCATCTTTGTTTTGGTTTAATTCAATAATGACTACAGATTTTCCATTTAAACATTCATGACCTTCAACTTCTTTTGCAAACTTTTTATTATTTGTTTCTAAAAGTGCAATACCATTATCACCATAATACTTATCCATATGTTCTTTAGTAATAAAAGAGTTAGTGTACTCTACTTCATAAAATGAACCATAAGAGTGAGTACCTACTTTGTAGATATACCCATCATTAAAATTCTCTATTTCTTTAAGCAGTTCATTTGTCTTATTTCTTGAGGCTGTTAGTTGTTTTATTAATTTTTTCATTTTTGTTTTACTTTAAGATTGCCTTCACATATCAATTTAGGTTTACCTATAAATCTGTAATACCCTTCTTCTGCATCAACTGCGGTTTTTTTACATTTACACCAGACCATATCATGTCTTGCTTCGGAATCTGTAAGGAATTCATCTCCACACATCTCACATTGCCATAATGTGTATTTTGATTTTTCTTCACTCATCTTTGTTTTGTTTTGTAAACTTATCTGTTTACTTTTACAAAAATTTGTAAACTCCTATGTTTACTCATCTTTGTTTTTAGTTTTTATCAAATTCTTTACGAATCATATCTTTACCTTTTTTGTATTCCTCTTCAGTGACGTTACCAAATATATGGTAAGTTTCAAGCATGTTTCTTGCTTGCTTGTTGGTAAATGCTGATTCTATCATTTCTTTAATTTTCTTCTCCATCTTTGTTTTGGTTTTACACTAAAGTTACTGTTACATGACTAAAATGAGAATTAACTTTAAGGTAATGTTGGTCATAGGCACTTACTTTTTTTAAACTATCTACATATTCTTCTGCTTCACCATGAGAGGTAAAAGATTTAGTGTATTTGTCACTACCATCCTGAGGATGGATTTCATAAACATATGTGCTCTTTGTTTTCATTTTATTTTAGGATTATAGGTTTGGTACAAAAATTACAGGTTGAATCTTTATGGTTCATTATGTTTACAAAAGTAGAGAAAAAAAATATAAGAAACAATTATTTTTTTATTAAAAATATTTGTATATTTGTAGTATGAACTCCAAAAAAGAAACTGTACTTTTTATTATTTGTTGTCTCTTAATGGCAATAATGACTTTGTTTGCGTCCAAATGTTATAGTCAAACCGTCTCGTCAGTAAATACTACTATGCCTTATCCCACCCAAGAAAAGTGTGATACCTTTATTGTGTGGTGTAATGAGGCAATAGACAATGGTGAAATGTATGAATATCGTTTGGACACCATACCAGCATTACGTAACTTATTATGTGATTGTTTTATTATATATAAGTTGAGGGGAGCTGAATCCCGCGTAGTTTTCAAATATTTTAAAAATCAAAGTGGTTATCTTTTAAAATAACTCTTCCTAGCACACCCCAACTATATTATAAGTTGTTTTTATTATGGATACTAAGTATTTATATAAAAACTAAAGAAATAGAAGAGCCAGAAACAGGGTTGGGAGCGGACGCTACAGCAGGAACCGTAGGTGGGGTGACAGGGCCCTACAGGACCAACGGGAGACGTTGGAACCACAGGAGCCCTTGGGGGATAATAACATCATAAAAAAACTACTATGAGTAAGAAAATTAAAATAACAGAAAGTAACCTTATTAAAATAATTGAAAAAATGGTAAAGGAAGAAGAACTATTAGAAGAGCAAATTGGTTCCTCTACTTTTACTTCAGGTGACCGAAGAATGTTAAACGCTATTTATGATGTAATCGTCAAAGGTGGTGCTGGTGGTGGTTATAAAGGTGGAAGACGAAGGTCTATACAACCATTAGGTGGAATCCCTAAATATTAATCCCGACCCTACCATTATTTCTTTCTACTTTAAGCTATTTATAGTGTATGACTCCCGAAGTAGAAAAAGCAATTCACAATTATCTTAATTCTCCCACAGGAACAATTAAAACTGTTTATCCTGCCATTGACCATGTAGACTTTAAATTCACAGAGGGAGAAGAATATTTTCAAGGAATGCCTTACCCTGAACTCAGTCACGATTATATTACGGTGAAGATATATATGAAATATCCAGTTAAAGACGAAGATGAGTTATGGTTTAAGTATAATGTAGACCCTTATTATTTAATGGACCATTGGGTACAGGACACCTATAAGTTATTTGGAGAACCATGGACAAGGTATGAGTTCAGTGTTTTTTCTCCTGTAGGGGATAAGTGGAAAGAGATTGCATTTGTTGGAATGAAAAAATAATTTAACGACCATTAAATGTATTTATAGTAATAGTTGAATATGAAAATTTTAATTACAGAAGCCCAGTATGAAAAGATATTATTAAAGGAACTATCCAATAGAGGATTAGGTCTTTTAGCGTATATTCGTCAAAACTATGAAACCATGGGTAATAGTTTTACTAGGAGAAATCCTGAGGATGGTAAAGAAAAAGAATTCAGTAAAGGAGAGATTTGGAAAAACCCCAAAGATATTGTTAGAGAATTAATAAATCGATTTCATATCCCCGACTGGTTAGCGTGGGATATAGTTGATTACCATTTACATCACACCAACCCCAAAAGTTAAAGAATAAAATGAAGTTACTTAATATCTTAACCGAACATATCACACTACCAACCCCTACCCTTTTAACCGAAGCGGAATCTTGGGTAAAGACGGTGCCAACTAGCGATGCAAACAAAAGAAGATTAGTGGGAAAAGGTGAGTTCGGAACTAATGTTACTAAAGATAATCTTAGTGGTAAGTTCATAGAGAAAATTATGGAGACTATAACTAACGATAGTGGCCCTGATGGGTTAGCGGAGTGGCTAAAAAGTGAACAATTAGTAATGACAATAGCTAAGATTAAAAGTGGTGCAAGTAATTGTTTCGGTAAAAGTGGGGGGAGTGAAAAATGTAATATGCCTGTTGAGCCTACCGAAGTAAATGGGAAGGGTATATCACTATCCCCACCACCAGACGGGGGATGGACCGGTGACAAAGCAAAAAATCTGAAACTAGCAGAGAATAGAGGTAAAAATTTATGGAAAGAATTAGTTAACGTTTTACCCCAACAAGGTCTCAGAATAGCCGCAAAACCCACATTTACTTCTGTTATAAAAGATACTGGGGGTGTAAATGATGATGACCGAGATATGGATAAATTTAAGAATCCGGGACAATTTGTACATATAGACGTTTTTCTAGAAAAGAAAGAATCCCAAACACAGGTTACTAGCAGAGAACAATCTAGAAACTGTGTAACCAAGATGAAAGTGTCTGTGGTGTATTATGATGATGAACGGAGTGGGTGTAAAGATAAAAATGATAATAAAGGAGGTTGTCATATTTGTAATGATGCAAAATTTAAGGTTTATTTAAATGAGACGTTCATAGGTACAGCTAACTTAAATAATGCACAAAAAGAAACTCAAGAAGGCCAAACGGGGTCCGGATATGGTGGAAGTCGTAAGAGTACTTTCCTTGTTTCTGAAAAGTCGGCTCGTAAAATAACCCAATCTAAGGTAGATATGAAAGGTAATCAAATTCCAGCGGGTAGTGTCGTTCTGGCTATCCAAGGTATTAATCAAACGAATCAGGGTGTACATGCAGATGTACCGTGGGTTATATTGACTACCGGTCAAGGAGAAGTAATTTACAACCAATTAGCTAAAGGAGAAGAAACTTGGGGAAGAGGAACGGGAGAAATCGGTGACTTGGACGTGATTCATAATTTAGTAGGACCTTTTAATCCTTGTAAGAAAATCACCACCTAACATATATTTATAATAAAACACCAACCATGAAGATTGACAAACACTTATTAGAAGAACATAACCACATGAGAAAATTAATGGATTTACCATTACTGAGTGAACAAGATATAAAGATAGGCCAAAATCAGAAGATATCTCTAGAGTGTGTAAGTTATAATGAAAAAGGAGAAAAAGGGGGTAACATGCCCATCAATGGTCAAATACAGACGGAAATGAGAGAACAGTATGAGGTCCCCTATTTTATAGTACAACGACCCCAAAGTAGAGACGATTTCTATAGTGGGGGTGGTGATAGTGGTGCACAATCCTATAATGTTTTTATAGAGCCTATAGTTGAGGATTCTTTACTCGCACAATTAGGTAAATATGAAGCAGGTAAGAAAATATTGTCTCACTGGCCCAGAAATGACAGTAACCAACCCAAACACTATTGTGAGGTCATCAAAGATGGCACATCAGCAGAGTTTATACAAGAATTAGTTAAGAATGGGGTAACAGTCTAATAGACTATAGTATCCGTAGGTGTAATAACAGTAACTGTTTTATAGATATACCGTTTCTTAAAGTCTTCTATAGCCTCAGGAGGCCATGTTTCCATTTTTCGTGCTAATTCTCGTTGTGAGGATAACATTTTTTCATAAGTATAATCGGAAGTGACTGGTATTTCCGAATGAGTAGAGGTTGAGATTTGTGTAGTCTTACATCCCCCCACTAATGTAGAAATTGTCAAAATAAAAAATAGTTTTTTCATAATAATAAATTTAATTGTGTAATACAAAGATAAGATAATTTTTTATAAAAACCAAATTTAAATTTTATTTTCTAATGGTTTTAATAATGTCTCTTATCTGGGATGCTCGTTCATAGTCTTCGTTTTCTATACACCTATTTAATTCTGCTTCCAGTTCTGATTTAATTTCTATAGGACTCATCGCTACTATCGATAACTCATTTTCATTTTCTTTACTTACTTTTAAAACTTGTTGTTTTTTATTTTTAATAAACATATTATATATGATGATATATAAAAAAACCAGTAGAATACAACTATTGGTTATAAGGACTATCGTAAGAATGGTAGGGTACATCATTTCATTTCTGGGGGTCTAAATTTCTCTAACCTTTTTTTAACTCGTTTAACTCTATATTCGAAAGTACTTCGTTTTATATCCATTTCTTTAGCTACTTCAGTTTGAGTTCTCCCCTTTAAAAAAATTTCGTTGAAAATACGAGTATCTTCTATACCCAAAGACTCAATCATCTTGCGGATTAATTTTCTATGGGCTTTATTTTCTATTTTTTTGGTGATTTTTTCCTCCACACTAAAATCATAGTCTATTTCTTCCAAGTAGTTGACCTTAAGAGGTTTACCACCCTTCCTATTCCAGTATTCTATAACAAAATTTTTCATGGAGTTGGTAATCCATGTGGAAAATTGTGCTTTTTGTGGGTCATAGAGATGTAACTTAAAGGCAATCCGACCCAAAAACTCCATAGACATGTCCTGAATCTCATCATTTTTATAGGAATCTGGGTACCATTTTTTAACATTACTAAAAAAGATGGCTTTATAACGATAAAATAGTGGGGTAAAGGCTCCATTATCACCAGCTAAGAATTTTTTGACTAATTCTTTTTCTGATTCATTATCATTATAAACATATTTCTTTACTACTTTCATTTTTATGGCCCAACTGTTTTATAGATTTTCATACTTTTAGTACTTACTCTAATATTAGATGATAAATTTTGTTTACGTGTTATGAGTTCATCATAATTGTCAAAATATTCTACTTTATGTTGTGCTCCTCCGTTTTCCCAGCGAGCTAAATAAAAGTATTTTAATGCATATGACATAATGGATAGTATTTCTAATTACAATATAAGAAAATTTTTACCAATAGAAAACTTTTATTATACTTGCTCTTACATTTAACAGAATATTTATATAAAGATGGAAACCTTAATTAAGAAAATACTTCACGAAGAAGATAAAATAACTTTAAATGAACCTCTAGAAATTGGAGATTTTATTAAAGTTATTGATATAGGATATGGTGAAGGAATTCATTGGACTCGAGATATTAAAGATATGGAAGACCTGTCAGTGATAGGATTTAAACGACCACAACTTTATGAATTATATGAAGTAATAGGTAAAGGGCAGTTAAACCCCACCCAAGAAATTGTTTATACACTTTTAAAACCAGAGCATAAAAAAAGACATGAAACAGTTAAAGGATTTAGAGAAGGTAACATGATGGAACCTTTATTATTTCCTTCAGTGGATATGTGGTTAAAGGTAGACGAAAATGAGATATTAAGTGAAGAAAGAAAACGACCACCCCACGCACCATGGATGGACTTAGATGTGGGGGATGAAGTGGTGGTAGTACATCTTGATAAAGAAAATGTGGAAAGAGGAGGGGAGGAAATGCCTGAACTCTATACCAGTTATATAGTAATATCGTCTTATCCTTATGCTACAAAAAATTATTATAAAATCGTAGATAAGGATTTCTTTGATGAGGCCCACGAAAACCTATGGAGTCCTAATATTAGATGGAGAAATGATTTTGTAAAAATTATATTTCAGGGGTTTGATGATTTTATCTTAAGAGAAAAAGAAAATTAATCTTCATAATCTATTTGTACCTCGTCACTTTCATCATAAAAATCTACAGGTAATTTGTATTGGGCCCAATCTTCAGAAGGTCCAAACTCATAATATGGTGGTGTAGGTCCTCCGTATAAATCACTACTTAAATCTTTTTCCGCATCTCTCATCGCTTTTACGGGTTCTTCACGACTATATTTCTTGTTTTTTAATAGAATAGGGTTTTGTAAAGCTACTTTTTCTTCATCACTAATATCATATTTATCTGATGGTTTTGCTATCCCTAACATTTGTTCATGTTTGTTGTCTGTATCAAAACCAAAACCCACACTAGCCATTTCTACTAAGGACATACGAGTCATCATATTATTAATGTCATAAACACTTTCGGTTATAGAGCGTTTAAATTTTGGTTTAGATTTATTTTCATGAAGGTTTCTTAAATATTCTTCATCTTCTTCTGGTATTTCATCTACATCTATAGACATGGTAATCATTTCCTCATCTTCATTATTAGGTAAAATATCCAAAGATACTTCATCATCCTCATAGTTTGTATCTTCACCACCATCAAATATATCAGCTAGAGATAATACTGTAACATCTATATCTTTAAAATCATCCGAGATGTTAAGTGTTGGAGCACCATCTAAGGTTTCACTACCAACCATTTGATTTCCAGTAGAAGTAGTAAGGATTCCCCCAGCTGCCCAAGCTTCTGGAGAAGTATATTGTCCAGAACTATCTGCACTAGTTTGTTCACTTAAAGATTTCCCAGCAAGTTGACAATCTGAATAACTCTTATACACACACCCTGTAGAGTTAGATTTTTTGGACCCAGGAGCTCTTTCTAATTCTCCACAATCACGTTTCCATTTTCCACCACCACATGGCCTACAACAAGGAGGTGACCTCCATTCTTTCTCAGGTTTAGTTTTAGGGTCTGGGTATTTTCTATCATAAGGGTCTGGATTATCATTATCATATGGGTCATCATAACCATTTCTAGTTCGGGTATACTGTGGTCCTATATCATCGGTAGATTCTATATTATTACCCGGACTTTGGTTGTCGGTAGGAATTTGGTCTATGCTTAATCCTTTAGTATACCCTTTATATACATTTCCTTCGCCACCCGTAATATCTACTTCTTTAACTTCACTTTTAGGGGCCTTTCTCTGTGTTTTGAAAAATGGTCCTTTTTGGTCCCATGCACCAGCAGAAGTATATGCTCCTGAGGAGGAAGTGTTAGTACCACCAACCCCAACTCCATTTCCTGATTGTGGATATTGTTCCTTCAGGTTTCTTTTTTTACAATTTTTACAACTCATAATCAGTAGTTTTATTATAAATATTATGGTATTGAATAAACCACCCCTAAATCTTAATACACCCTATAGTAATAATAGGATATAACTTATTTTTGTATTTCTGCTATGATTTTAATACGATTTTTCTTAAGTAATTGTCCTACATTTAAAGAATCTGAGGTTAATATTATTTCTACCTCCTGAGTTCGTGTATTTACCAAATGATACATATTAACTTCTAATTTTTGTACTACCTCATATGATGGAGAACACCCCATTAAAAAAAATAATCCTATATATATTAATTTTTTCATAATGCAAAACTTTCACCACAACCACAAGTTCGTGTGGCGTTTGGATTATTAAATTGAAACCCCTTACCGTTTATTCCATCACTAAAATCAAGAGTCATATCCATTAAGTATAATAAACTTCGTACATCTGTTACTATTAATACTCCTTTATCTTCAAATTTTTTATCGGTGTCCTTTAACTCATCATCAAAAGAAAGGTCATAGGATAATCCAGAACAACCACCTGCTTTAACCGAAACCCGTAAAAATTTACCTTTAGGGGTGTTTTCTTCATTTAATAAGTGAGTTATTTTATCTTTTGCGTTATTAGTAATATTAATCATAAGTAATTTTTTATCTTTAACTATATAATAAATATTTATCAAAAAGAAGTTATACCACATGAAAAGTTTAATTACTATACTAAAGGAACAAGTTACAGATAATCTTGACACCAAAACCCTTTCATTTGAAGAACTGTATGAAAAATTATGGGATAAAATGTTACGACAAGTCTGTATGAAATATACTCGAGATATTAATCAGGCACGTGACTATTGTCAAAATGGTTGGGTTAAAGTATTTAATAAATTGGATAAATATAAAGGGACTGGTTCTCCAGATGGATGGATAAGTACAGTTATTAGAAATAATATTTTAGATGAACTTAGAAAACGAAAAATAGATTACGCCGAAAATGAACCAGAATGGGGAATAACAGGAAAGGGTAGTGTTGAACCCTATAGTGAAGAGGGGTCATTTGAAACTTCTGAAGGAATAACTTTTAAGGATGTCCTACAAGCCACTGAACAACTAAGTCCCGCTTATAAAGCGGTATTTGAATTGTATTTACGTGGTTACAAACATGATGAAATTGCCGAGGAACTGGGAATTACTATAGGTACTTCTAAATCTAATGTATTCAAGGCTAAACAACGAATTAAAGATATATTAAAAAAAAATTAAGATGAAAAACCACTTTTTATTAACAGAAGAAGAAAAAAAGAGAATAAGATTACTACATGATAAGAATAACCAAATCGATGGTACCTCTATATTAAGAGAGCAAGCATGGTTAAGAAAATTATTAATTAGGAGTGTAAAAACTGTAAGTAACTTAACAAGTAAAATGGCAAAAGCCTCCTTAAAAAGTTTAGATGATGTCGTGGGTGCTATCTATAGACCTTCAAATATGGTAAAAGGTGTTAATAAAGCAGGGCAACAAGTAGATATGATAAAATCTTATAACCCCAAAACCCCTCCTATACCTAGAGAAACATTAGAAAGTATTATTCGACTTGTGGATGAAAAAAAAATAACGGTAGCCGAATTAGACAAATTAATGAAAACGATGCCGGGTAAACTTGCAGACGGTACTCCGTTTAGAGAGACTTTACATAAGGAATTAAAAGGACTTTTAGTTGCAACTGAAAAAAAATCGTCACTATCTGCTTTTAAAGCTGGGGAAAGTATTCCCGTTAAGAACGGTACAGTAACAATCGGGCAAACAGTAGTATATAACATTAACCCAACTGCTTTGAGTACAGGATTGGGTGATAAATATGG
>Ga0208010_1000863_pt1 | contig 10358 bp, 11 predicted proteins | sample 2_EtaG_FD_184074 | JGI IMG/M metagenome (GOLD analysis project Ga0208010, IMG submission 184074) | Marine viral communities from the Subarctic Pacific Ocean - 2_ETSP_OMZ_AT15125 metaG (SPAdes) (version 2) | ecosystem: Environmental > Aquatic > Marine > Oceanic | place: Pacific Ocean | collected... | reverse complement strand
TAAATCCCGATCCAAGTCCATCAAATCCTACAGAATTAATATCTGCAGAATATCCAGTCATACTTTCATATGTTTCAACTTCTCTAAGTGAACTAATATAGCTACCTTCTGCATGTGGAGCATAAGGACTAGAACTTGTCATATAGGTACTATCCCACATATTATAATCACTACCAGAACCTATAGTTTTATTTCCATCTGTAACATCAATTTCATTTTGAAGATACCAAGAAGTTGTATTTTCCTTTCTCATATATACTCTAAATCCAGAAACTCTAGCCCCTTTAGGACCAGTTTCAAATGTATAAGGAGCAGGAGTAAACCCAGTATCTGATGAGGGTAGATAGTTCTCCACCTGAAAAATAATTTTCATTTGCCCGAATCCAGCACTACTATGAACCATAGTGGTAGCACCCCTGTTGCATATAGCGTGAGGAGGCATTGCTGATATTTCCCATTCATCATTCACGTCCCAACTATTATCACTACCAAGAGTAAGTCCTCCTGCTACAGATACTACACCATTAGCAGTTACACTTGTAATTATACCAGAACTTCCATCTGTAAGATTTTTTATGATCCACCCATCAAAATCATCAGTATCTGCAGAAAGCGCTCCATCCGCATTAGTCATATCAGTAGCATGGCCTGTTGTATTTGTACCTGTCAATTTATATTTAAACAGAGACGATTCCTGTTTTGAATCATCATATAGAGTAGACACTGCAAATTCAAATCCCATATTATCTTGATCAAATAAATCACTTTTTGATAAGTTTACCATGAAGAAATGATCAGCAGAAGCTGTTGTCACACCCTCCTCAAACTCTATTGTATTCGGATCATCAGATGAAATACTTTTAACTGTATAAATTCTATTATTTAGAGCATTTGAATTCCCTGAAATAAGAAGTTTATCTCCAGGTTCACAAAATAGTGCATACCCTGGAGTTGTATTTGTTTCAGCTTCAAGATTAGGTGAAGAAGATGAAAATGCAGCTCGTGCTAAAATAGTATCAGCCTTTGATGATAACTGATCTCCTGAACCACTTGAATCCATCATATGATTAGCATGACTAACAACTTTAATCTTTATAGGATTAGTTTCATCTTGCTCACCATCGTCATGTGCAGTAGATGAAACATTATGTCCATAAATTTGAAATATCTCTAAAGCCTTAAGAGAGACATCAGTAGAATACCACCCATTTACTCGTATTCCATTATCATGTTCTTGGCCAGAGAATCCTTCGCTACCATTTCCGAAAAAATATCTATCTATATATCCACGCCATTGGGCTTTATTATTAACCCCAAAATTCCCATCACCTACTCTTAAAACTCCATCTGCAATATAAAAAATAGGCTTTATTCCTGCAGAGCCACCTAAACTAATTACTTCTGAACCCCATGCATCATTCTCTTTACTATAAATATCTATCGAAACAGTTGCACCAATATCAGCCATTGCTAAATAATCATCCCCTGTTTCAGCAGTATCTAATGAATCTACATCACCATGCCCCAAATGTCCCCCTACTCTATCATGGCTAAATTGAAATAAACCATAACCAGGATTATGTACAACAGTTTGACTACCAGCATCATGCGCAGAAGTGCCCCCCAAAGCCCTAATCTTACCTATTTCATCTACCATTACATCCTGTGCTTCTGACAGTTCAATTGGGGCAATATCCCTGGGATCTGAATTACTATTCAGTCCACCATGAAATTGATCTATTTTCCAGATCTGCTTTGGCATATATATACTACTTTGATATTAGGTATAGATGTATTACAAACCCATTTATAGTTTATGTATATTTTCATATCTTATGTACTCGCTATGTAAAATTCTATATCACATGCAGCTGAATTAGCCTTTCCAATTACCTTTGTAATAGTAGTTGCAGCAAAATTGTCAATATCAGCTTGGTCATCAAAAGAAGTTACATCTCCAAATACAAATGATTTACCTGCTTCTAACTTTAACTCCCAATGATGAGATGATTCTTCTGTTAACTGAAGAATAATATAATTTGCATCATCAAGATTAGTTATCCTAACATACTTTACATTACCTTTAGCATGAGCCAATCCTGATGCAGTAGTAGCTACTCCAAAAATTAATGTACCACCACTACTATCTGTAACAGACATTATCCTATTATCTATTTCACCTATTGAAGCAATCCTTAATAAAGTACCAGAACTTTTATCCACTCCACCAAGAGTAATAGTTTCTGTTATGTCTACCTTTAAAGTTGATGCTGTTATTTTTGTTGTCATTTACGTACTCGCTATATACATTTCTAAATCTACAGCAGCTGTATCAGCTACTACATGAATATTTTTTATTGTGTTACCAGCAACAAGTGCATTATCATCACCATCTGCTCCTGAATCAGTAGTATCAAATAAAAGTCCACCTAGCATAAATGTCTTACCAGCAGTTAATTTTATACAAAATAAATCTGTATTTGAACCTGGTGTAACATGATCTGAACAAGTAATTGTTACAAAATTTGTATCATCAAGATTTGTAAATCTCATGTAATGCACAGTCCCAGCTCCAGAAGTAGCAGTAGAAAATGTTCCTGCACCCTGAGCAGAAGCAAACTGAATTATATCTGTACCTCCAGTTGGAACAGACATTATCCTATTACTTATTTCTCCTATTGAAGAGATAGTACTAGCATTATTTGAACCTCTATTTATACCATTGAGCTTAATAGATTCAGACACAGACACAATTAAAGTCCCCGCAGTTACTGTTGTTGCCATATCTTATTCCTTAAAATATTTTCCATTTTAAATTAATTACACTTTTAAGTACGTCTAGTACTTCTTTCATGATCTTTTTCTTCTCTTTAGCACTCAGCTTGCCATCAGCATAAGCTTCTTCTAAAGTCTTAGATACGTCACCTATTTCTTTCATCATTGCCTTATACTTACTAGCCATCATAGTAGCTATACCAGCCAGTATAAGACCTAATAGATAGAATAGATTTGTCCAGCTAAAGTAGTCTGAAAAAAATCCTGCCATTATTAATTGGTCCATGAGTTAATCTCCTTTTCTTTGAATTCCATTGTTACCCATCCAGTCCTTATCATAGGATAGAATGAATATCTTGCATAGTCTGCATATTTTAAAAAGCTTCCTCCCCTACAGTACCAACGTCTGTGAAGAGTTTCTTCATCATCCACAATACGGAGCGAATCAACAGGTTTAGCGTATAACTGATGATTATGACCAAGGAAAAATACATCACCTTCAGAGTATACGGCTGCCATTTTGTCAAGTTCCATATCACCATTCTTTGCTCCACTCTTTCCATGACCTGTGACCAAATACCATTCAGAGTCATTTATCTTAACTCTCGTATACCCAGGTAGTCTATAATACGGAGCACCCAATCTGTCAGCAAGTAACTTGCTAACATCAAAACCGAGTAAATTAACAGACCTGATATAGTCGTGATTACCACCCCTAACAAACAACAGCTTATCAGCGATTTTTTCGACTCTTCGTACAAATGATAGATGTTGATCATCAGGCTCCATCGTTTGGCCTCTTTGAGAGATCTTATAGTTTGGCGGTATAAACTCAATATTATCTCCGTTTAGAAACCATCTTGCATCAGGATCTGCATCAACTTCTTCAATAAGCTCATTAAACTTATCATAATGATGCTCCACTGCTCCATAATGTATGTCTGTTGCACCATGAACTTTTAAAGCACTCTTTGATTCTACAGTTAATATCTGTCCTGGTTCTATGTCTGCTAATACTTCTAATGGCTTCTCTCCCTTTATATGGTAACAAAAATATCTGTTGCATGTTAAACATCTACACTCCTGGGATAAATCTCCAGATTTTAATATTGAAGTACCATTTTTTACTGTCCTTTCTGAATTGCATTTTGGACATATCATAAACTCTCCTCATTCATTTCTAAAAAATGCTCTATAGTGCCTTTACCTAATTCAGTATTGTACACTCTTTTCCAATAACCAGCTTGATCCTTAGTATTCCACCATAAAGGAAGTGGAGAAGGGTCACGCCTATACTTTAACCTGCAAAATGCTACCTGTAAGGCGATACTAGACTTAACCCTATACTCATCATCATCTGGAGCATAACCTAGGCTTTTAAGCGAATCTAGGATGGGTTTTCTATAAACAACATAATTATCCATTATATCCCTCATAGTAGCAGGTTCTAATTGAAAGAACCCTATAGCTGGACCATCACCCATTTGAGATAGGTACTTGTAACCAGACTCTGCCATACCAGTTCTATATACCATAGCAGCAGCATCCTTACTATACATATCTATATGCTTTAGTGTCCAATCAATAATTGATCTTATATCTTTATAAAGACTATCCACCAAACCACCTGATTATTTTTTTCTTCCATAATGCTCTGTAGAATTTTCTTATCATCCAACATATACTTATTACAGCTAATATAAATTGTAATATAGCATTTATCTCTGTAAGTGACATACCAAAGTTTCCTGCACTAACACCTAATACCTTTAGTGTATCACTATGTAATATCTCTTCTATTATGTTACCCACGATTACCTCCATTTATTCTGCCTTTTAAAAATGCCAAATCATCTGTCAATCTATTCATTTCCTCAACTGCCTTTTCGTGTCTTCTTTCATATCTATCGTCTGACTTATTCCATCTGTCTATAAGTTTAATTGATATTTCCTCAATCTCAATCAGCTTTGCCATAAGAGTCTTCTGTAAGAATATCATCTGCCCTGCAAACAAAACTCCAACCAGCCCTATCATTCCATATTCTGCGAATATCTCTATCACTATTCACTCTCTGTAAACAGACTGCCATTTGCTAAAGTCTGTGCCTCTGTTTTAGTTAATATTGAATTATTAGGATAGGCTAACCCATTACCTAATGCCATCATTGCTGTTAATTCACCTTCCAACATACTAAATTCACCTTTCACTATAATCAGATTACCATCTAGACTTACTCTAGGTGCTCCTAATTTACCTCTAAAAGCTGATTCTTTCCAAGTAGGACGATAAGCCGTAGTAGAAGTAATCTCTCCATCATCATCGTATTCGTACTCATTCCAACCTAACTTAGATTGGAGTACAGTTGGTATCTGTGACTCGTAAGTAACTTTCTTTAAACAAATGTATAATTCGTAATGTGCCATAATATTTTCCTATGAATGTTTGCTTAACCCATGTTTATAATTCTTTGTGATTTCTGTTGGTGATAATGCTCTGTTGTATATTTTTACTTCATCAATCATCCCTACAAAATCATTTCCTCCTTCTGCATTTGCTTTCCCAATAGTCGTATCATTAACTGTAGTGTCCATTATTCTGGTTATAGACGCTGTTCCTTTAGATACTGTATTAACATATGCTATTGCTGTCGTCATATTATAAGTAACAGCAATATGATACCAATTATTAACTGACATACCATGTGCTCCACTTACAGCAGATGCATCAGATGTATCTCCAAATGCTACATATATATTTGATGCACCTATCTCAAATCTATATGCCCCCTCATGGTCATCTCCTCTATTAACAACATATCTATAATCATCCAGTATCTCAGGATATATCCAAGCACTTATAGTAATCATTGATGGATTTAAAACAGAACTACTTCCACAATTGACATACTCATTCTCACCAAGATTCAGCCACCCATTATTCGTATGTGTTAGTGGAAAGCCTAATATGTCTTTGCCAGAGGTAGTGCCTTCTGGTAGGAGGATTGTGTCTGAACCATTTGTTACTGTACCATTATCAGAGCCCTCTAAATCAGTCCAAGTACTTAAACCTGTATTCCTCCAGTAGTTCACTAATGTAGGACTTCCTGTTAATGAACTTCCATCTAAATCAAATGGAACTCCATCATTGAATAGTTCTTGTACTTGAGCCAATGATAATTCTGTTGTGAATGTACTTACCTCATTTATTAATCCATAACCATAATTAGAAGGTTCTGTATTAGCCCCTATAATAAACTTCTGAGTGCCATGAAGTGACCCTCCTGATGAACTTGGGCCAGTAGCTGTCCCATTTACATACATTTCAGAAGAAGATTTTGATGAACCATTCCAAGTCCATACTAAATGTATTAATCCAACATCAGTTGGAGTAATAGTGTAGTCTATTAAATTATAACCACCACTAGCATATATTTGTCCTCTTATTTTGTCGTTATAAATATTGAAACCAAATCTCGTATTAGCACTATTATAAGTATGTGCTAATGCAAATCCTGTTGTAGTAGAATCGGTTTTTATCCAACAAGAATATGTTTTATAAGCAACATCAAGATTACCACAATCAACATAAGTATTAAGTGCATTTCCATTAAAATAGAGAGGCTTACTATATCCCATCAGAGCTGTCTGTGGAATTAAAGGCTCTGCATCGGCAGTTGTCCAACCTGTGGCGACACCCTTTTCTTTAACTGATACATCATCAACTGTAAAACCTAACCCACTACTATTATTTGTATAAATTTGCAATGCACCAGTATTGTTGGTAGTTACAATCTCTTCAGAATATGGGGTAGCAACATTTGTAAAAGTAAAGCCACTTGTTGCTGTACCACCAAGTTTAAAATAAACAGTTTGGTCAGCTCCAGCAGAATCAAGTGTAGCAGTAACAGTATAAGTTCTATCAGCTTCCACCGATTCTGTTCCAGTTGCTCCATCTACATTAGCAATAGGGAGTTCAGCTCCTTGAACTATTTCAGAAGCACTAGTTCCTACTAACATCAAGTTAGCATCTGCTACATCCACAGCTACTGTGGCACCTGAACCTAAAGCTACCCAATCAATCCCACTATCAGCAGTAAACTCTCGGTTATTTACTTCAGTTATAAGTTCATTACCAGTAAAAGTAGTAGTACCATGATTGCCCATTTGGACTTCTTTGAGAGAAATATTATCTACTGTTACTGTAGTCCCAGTACCTGCCATATTTTGTGGAGCAAGGTAAGGAGCCCCACCTGCCATATCTGTAAAATAACGGACATATGTAGTCATTGTAGTTGATAGGTTCCAAGACTGGTCTCCTTCCTCGTTTCTTAATTTCATAGTTGGAACACCAGCATCTGGGGTTCCTCCATATTTTGCATCAATTTGTAATCTATAAACTTTTCCATCAACTGTGTTAATAGTTGTTGCTTGGTCTACAGTTAAATAGTTAAGTGAGGCATTATTAGAAGTGTCTCCATATGTTATTACCACTTGTCCATCTACATTCGTGACAGTATTTGTTCCTACTGTTGACCAAGAGCCAGTACCTGTTTCATATGTAGACTCCCCAGTATCCATCATCTCACTCCCCAATCCTTTAGGAGAACCATCATATACTGTAGTCTGGGGTGAACGAGGATTACCTTCTGTACAAGGATACCAAGCCTTGATATTGGATATGGTAGTACCAGATGTTACTGCACTATTGTCTGTGATTAGTTTCTCTGGATGGGTGTAATCATACTGTACATCACTCTCACTCCAAACTTTGTCCCACATTTGGAAATTAGTCATTTTTCCATCAAAAGCATAGCTACTTGTTGCAGACATTCCAAGTTGTAAATTACCAGTATCATTATCAATAGCTCCTGTAGCTGACTCTGTTTCCCTACTAACTCCATCAACATAAAGAACTCCTCCAGAAGATGAGTCATATGTCATTACCACTCTCTGCCAAGTATTTGCTATAATAACAAGCTCTGCTTTAAAAGTCCCATATGCTAATGTAGAACTTTTATTTATTTGAGCAGAAACATACCCATCACTATGAACATTTAACCAAATGTAATCTCCAAAATCATCAGCGTGTCCTAAAATAGTATGCCATCCTGAAGAAAGACTACAATTTATCCAACAAGCTATTGTTACAGTATTTAGTGGTCTAATAGAATCATTGTTTCCAATTACCACATAATCTGTAACACCATCAAACTCTAATGCCCTTCCACTATAGAGAGTACCAAAATCTGGAGGAGAGCCGAGTTTGTAAGGATTAGTTCCTGATGATATTGTAGTAGCCATTAGATTAGTGCTCCATAATTACCATTAGGCTTTTTCATTGAATTTATAGTTACTGTGCATCCTGCCCCATCAGGTGTGTAGATAGACCAACTTGCATCAGCTGCGTTTGCATAGTATTCAAAAGTACCATTTGCTGATATAAGCATATTTGAACCACCTGCTCCATCCCAAGGTAAATTAACATTACCTGAGCCAGTATAATTTGTAACTGTTGCATTTATTTTTATAATTCCTGCTGAAGCATCACTTGCGTTTACCTGAGATACTCCACTTTGTGGAAAAGTTATCACTTGACCACTTACTGATGCAGTTCCTGCTCCCCCTGCATCTGACCATGTTGGAGTTATATTACTACCAAATGTGGTATCATTTTTATCTTCAACTATGGCAACACTTCCATCGTTAGTTGCTGCTTCATCCAAAGCCCAATATGAGACTAAGTTTGTTTTCTCTGATGCAGTCAATTCTGCATATGTCTTTTCCATTATACTCTGGATTTGTGCTTGGGTGAGGACTGTACTCCATATACCTACTTGACAGATATTGCCATCATAGTAATATGTTGATGAGTACCTTTTTCCAATATGAATACCATCATCACTATTTGCCAATGACACTATTGAGGCATTAGAAGATGTACCATCAGAAACACCATCAACGTACACCTCTAATGTCTTACTTGACCAAGTAAAAGTACATGAATAATGATGCCAACTATTATCATTCAACCCTGTTGTAGTTGTATTGTGTGATACTTCTTGTGTATTGGTAAAATCTTTAATATATAACCTAATTTCACCAGAAGAATCCCCCCTCATTCTAACAGCAAACATTCCGTTATCAGATTCATCACCACCACTAATCATATAGTCATCCTGAGTAGTGTTGGTCTTGAACCAGAAAGACAAACTCCAATTATTGTCATTAATATACAGACTTGCATCAGCACCAACGCTTATATAATCAGTATTACTTGCCACAAACAAAGCACTCCCACTTCCAATCGCATCTGCTTGTACTGTAGGTGCGTTATCTATTGCTCTTGGGATTACAGGGGTGTCACCACCATATAAAGTTGCTGCTCCATATGCTGCTACTGTAGCTCCTGTTATTGTACCTTCATTAGAACCTTTTGAATCAACTGCTTTTGTAGCATCTCCACTCTTACTTTCTTCCAAAGCCCACCAACTCACAAGACCAGATGCAAGTCTGCCACTTACTTCTGCATATGACTTATACATCACATTCTGTACTTCAGTAGCAGTTAAAGCACGATTCCAGATGGCTACATTTTTCATACTCTTAGATACCCAAGAATTTTGACCTGCTCCTATAAATATTGGGTCTGAATTACTATGATTTTGAGTATCAGCTGAACTTGTCCCTTTTAGGTCTCCATTTACATATAATCTCCCTAAAGTATCATCCCCTCTAGTATACACTACATGAGTCCACTTATTTAAATAGTCGCCAGAATCTACAGTAATATCTTGCTCTCCTGACTCAGTCCCAGTCTGGTCTCCATAATAATAATAAGAATCATTGTCAGAATAATATGCTATTCCCCATCGCCTTGCACTACTTGCTCCACTTACCGAACTTCCTCTCCATATAGCATAAGAAAAAACATCTTCAGTTGCCTTTACCCAAAAAGCCACAGACCAAGCACCTGTCCCAAAATCCCAATCTGCTGAATCTGCTATCTGTATATAGTCATCAGTAGAGTCAAAACTGGTAGAACCTGTGCCTACGAATTGGACACCTTTGGTAGTGTTATCACCTCTGTAAGGCATATAGAGTTTCAGTCCATCCTTTACATAAGCACGACCTACTTTCCCTCCTTTAACTAAAGAAGTACCTAATCCTAACATTAGATTAACCTATATATGCTATGACCATACCAGAGTCAAGCTGTATCTCAGTCCATCTACCAAATATAGTTACTCCAGCTGGAAAGGTATTACTTACATCTATCTGTAATCCTCCACTACCTTGTGTTGAAGTTTCAGAACCATCAGATTCATCGTGAGCTGTAGTTTCTGTATTCGCATATTGATTAGCATCCTCTGCAATTAATCCACCACTTGAATCAAAAGTAGTATCATCAAGAAATGTAATTGCCACAAATACTAATCCTGTAGGGGGGCTTGATGGTGCTGAACCAGTATCTAAAAAAATAGAACCTGCCTGACCTAATCCAAGGTTACCAGATTCCACTACTGAATATTTACTTATTGCCATATTGTTTCTCCTTTATGCCTTACCGAGCATGACTGTCTCAT
>Ga0208010_1000862_pt1 | contig 10359 bp, 7 predicted proteins | sample 2_EtaG_FD_184074 | JGI IMG/M metagenome (GOLD analysis project Ga0208010, IMG submission 184074) | Marine viral communities from the Subarctic Pacific Ocean - 2_ETSP_OMZ_AT15125 metaG (SPAdes) (version 2) | ecosystem: Environmental > Aquatic > Marine > Oceanic | place: Pacific Ocean | collected... | reverse complement strand
TCGCCGGCGGTTTCCGGTACCGGCTGGGCGAATACCGGTTGGGATAAGGCAATCAATGGCGCCGAGACAAGCGCCGCAATCCATATGCGCACAGTAGCTCCCTAATCAGTGATGGCCCGCGCATTATAGCGGTGCCTGCCATGCAAAGAGCAACCTTGCCGCTCTCAGGCCGGAGTGGGTTGCAGGCGGGCGCCCAGAATCAGTTCGCGGTCGCGAAGCCGCTGCAGCAGATCCGCGCCGAAGCTCAACAGCGCGACGCGGTCCTGGAAACCCATTTCATCGCCCAGCGTTTGCAGCAGTTGTTCGCCGCTGCTGAGCGGCTGCTCCTGCATCAATGCCAGCAGCCGCGCGGTGACCGCGTTGATTTCCATAAACGCCACCCGGTCCTCCGCATTGCGGTACACCAGCAGCCACACCGGCTGCTCCGGCGGCGTCTCCGGGCGATGCTCCGGGCCGATTTGATGCACCGGCCAACGGTAGTTGAGCACGCAATGCAGCGGGTTCAGATAGGGCACCCCCCGCAGCAGATCACCGCCGGGCTGCACACCCTGCTCCGGCACCGTGTCGGTGGCGGTGTCCAGCACCAGCTCAATCCACTCGTAGTGCGCCAGCTCGGCGAGAAAAGGCGGATCGCCCTCCCCCGGTTGATAGGTCTCGGCAAGAAAGGTAACGAACTCTTCCGGAATTTCCAGAAAGTACGGCGACGTGCAGGCGTGCTGATCAAAGAAGCCGCGCACCAGACGCCGCCAGCCGGCGTCGTCGTAGAGGCTGCGCAGAACCGGAAAGCCTTTTTCCAGAAACCCGTTGAGGTTGTTGAAGAACAACTGGCGGTAGACCGCCAGACGCCGCTCCTCGATGCCGGACGGCGCCGGGTGGCGTTGCGGATTGCGCAGGTGCGCCGCGAACGAACGCTGCAGGCGCTGGAATTCCGGCTCGCTCATCAGGCCCTCCGGCTGATCGCGGCGCGGCGCTGCTGGGCCTCGCCGATGCGATCCAGCTCGCGATTCAGTTCCTCCACCGGCGGGAAATTGAAGTCCCGCTCCAACAGCGTGGGCAACACGCCGAACTGGTCGTAGGCGACGTCCAGCAACCGCCACACCGGGTCGATCACTTCGCTGCCGTGGGTGTCCACCTTGAGGTCCTCGGCTTCGTCGAAATGGCCGGCGATGTGCACATAGAAAATACGCTCGCCGGGCAGGCCGCGAATAAAGTCGGCGGCGTCGTAGCCGTGGTTGATACCGTTGACGTAGGCGTTGTTCACGTCCAGCAACAGACCGCAGTCCGCCTCTTCCAGTACCGCGTTGACGAATTCCAGCTCGCTCAGAGGGCGGCTTTCGGTCACCTCCGGCGTGGCGTAATAGCTGACGTGTTCAATACCGATGCGCTGGCCGAGAAAGTCCTGCACCCGGCGGATGCGGTCCGCCACATAGTGCACCGCTTCCTCGGTGAACGGGATCGGCATCAAGTCGTAAAGATGGCCGTGATCGCTGCAGTAGCTGAGGTGCTCCGTGTAGCAGCGGATCCGGTGCTCGCCGAGAAACTGTTTGATGTTCCCCAGCAATTCGAAATCAAGAGGTTCGGGTCCGCCCAGAGACAGGCTGAGACCGTGGCTGACAAAGGGGTACCGCTCGGTGAAACCACGAAACTCACGGGCCAGCTTGCCGCCCATGGGAATCCAGTTTTCCGGCGCCACTTCGAGAAAATCCACCGGTATGGTGCCCGGTTGGGACAGCGGGCCCATCAGGGCCCGCCGCAACCCCAGACCGGTACCGGTCACGGGGAAAGTCGTCATAGATTACGACTCCTGGGTTCAGGCGGCGCCACCGCAGCTGCCTTCACTCTTTTTGTCGCCGCCGCAGCTGCCTTCGCCTTTCTTGTCGCCGCACTTGCCTTCACCACACTTGCCTTCTCCGTCCTTGGCGTGGTCACCGGCCAGTTGGTAACCGCTTTGCAGATCGGTGGCACCGAACGGATTCTCGGCCGCGTGCGCCGGAATGGACATTGCGGAAGCCACGAAGGCGGCGCCGAGGGTGGCGGCCAGGGGATTCATTTTGCTCAGTTTAGCCATGATCGTTCTCCAATATGGATCGTGTAATTCTGTATGTGAAACCGACAGAAAAGCGTCCTTTCCGTGGCTTCGACACTATATGGATGCACGAATCAAGTAAACGTTACGTGTAGGCCGCAAAACAAACAAAAACGGCCGCGGAGTTTACCCCGCGGCCGCCGTGACGCTGGGGTGAAACCGGCGCGCTCAGCGCACCCGGTTCACGATCACGCTGCCGATCGAATAGCCGGCGCCGAAGGAGCAGATCACCCCTTTGGTGCCCGCCGGCAAATCACTGTTGTGCTTGTGGAAAGCGATGATCGAGCCGGCGGAGCTGGTGTTGGCGTAATCATCCAGGATCACCGGCGCCTCGTCGCGGCTGGGGTCGCGGCCCAGCACCCGGCGGGCGATGAATTCGTTCATGTTCAGGTTGGCCTGGTGCAGCCACATGCGGCGCACGTCTTCCACCGGCACGGACAAATCGGCCAGATGGCCGGTGATCTGCTCCGCCACCATCGGGCACACTTCCTTGAACACCTTGCGGCCTTCCTGACGGAACAGCTTGTCGCGGCTGCCCACACCGGAGGGGTCGGCGCGGTTGAGGAAGCCGAAGTTATTGCGGATGTTGTTGGAGAAACGGGTCTGCAGGCGGGTGCCCAGCACCTCCCACTGATTGTCACTGGTGGCGTCCTCGGCCCGCTCCAGGATCACCGCGGTGCTCACGTCACCGAAAATGAAGTGGCAGTCCCGGTCTTCCCAGGCCAGGTGCCCGGAACAGATCTCCGGATTGACCATCAGCACGCGGCGCGCGGAACCGTTGCGAATGGCGTCGACGCCGGTCTGGATGCCGAAGGTGGCGCTGGAACAGGCCACGTTCATGTCGTAGCCCCAGCCGTGCTCCATGCCCAGCGCCTGCTGCACTTCCACCGCCATGGCCGGATAGGCGCGCTGCATGTTGGAACAGGCCACCAGCACCGCGTCCAGGTCGTCCGGCTTAAGGCCGGCGTTGTCGAGCGCCCGGCGGGCGGCCAGCACGGCGATCTCCGCCTGCACCGACAGTTCGTCGTCGCTTCGCTCGGGAATATTCGGCGCCAGCCGGTCCGGGTCGAGAATGCCTTCCTTGTCCAGCACGTAACGCTGCTTGATGCCGGAGGCTTTCTCGATAAACGCGGAGTTGGAACCGGTCAGCGGCTCCATCTCGCCCGCTTCGATGGCGTCGGCATGGCGTTCGTTGTGGCGGGCCACGTATTCGTTGAAGGAGGCCACCAACTCTTCATTGGTGATGGATTGTTCGGGGGTCCAGAGTCCGGTACCGCTGATAACGACGGAATGGGTCACAAGCCTGTCCTCGCGCAAAAAGGGCACTCCGGGGAGCGCCGCGACAGTCGGGAACCTCGGGGCAGGTTCCATAAATGGGTCAATTATCCGGATATGACCGGGCCGGCGCAAAGCCGGAATGGTATTTCGCCGTCTCGCCGGCTCTTGACGCCGGCTCAGGCCGGTTTCAGCAGGCCTCCCACTGGCGGTTGAGGCGCTTGGCGGAGACCGGCACCCGGGTCCCCAGCGGCTGCGCGAACAGGCTGACGCGGTATTCCTCCATCATCCAGCGGTACAGACGCAGCGCCTCGCTCTGCCGCCACGGCGGCGTGTCCTTGGCGCGCCGGTGATAGCGCTCGCGGAACTCCTCCAGCTCGGCGACCACCGCCCGGTCCCGGCCGATCTGCCCGCCCAGCTTTTCAAGACGCTGCTCCACCGCCGCCAGGTAGCGCGGGTATTGATCCAGCCATTCCTTGGGCACGGTGAGCAGGAAATCATCACTGAACAGATCGGCGAGCTGCTGTTTCAGATCGCGGTGGGCGTGCGCCCAGGCGAGCGGGAAATTCTTTTCCAGGCGTTGCATCACGCGGCGGTAGGCGGCGAACAACTCGCCCCAGGTGCGAAGAGCCTGCTCCACCGCCGGCACGAACTCGCCGCGCCCCTGGTCCAACCGCTCACGGAAGGCGGCCTCGTCGCGCAGCGGCTGGTCGTGCAGATGGAAATGGGACACCGTGGCCCGCAGCAACGCCTGATCCAGGGCGCCGCGCGCCATGGCCGATTTCTCCGCTTTCAGTTTCTGAAAGCCGGGTTGCTGGCCGGCGAACCGTTTCAGCCCGCGCACCTGCTCGTTCAGTGCCAGCAGCATCAGCCTGGCGCAGCCGATACCGTGCCACCAGTGCGCGTCGTCGGCGTCGGCGTGATGTTCCAGCGCCACGTCCTCGCCACGGTCGCGCAGCGCCGGGTAGCGGCGGAACACCACCCCGCCCTGCTCGCTCTCCTGGCACGCCGGTAACGTACCGAACACCCAGGTGCGCCCGCTCACCACTTCCTCGCGGGCCGGTGACGCCTCGCGCTCCCCGGCCAGGGCCTCGAAGCGCTGCTGCAGGCGCGCCAGATCACGGTCCTCGGCGAGCACCTTGCCCTGCCCGTCGGTGACCCGCACGTTCATCCGCAGGTGCCCGGGCAGCTGGTCCTCACGCCACTCTTCCTGCTCCACGCGCACGCCGGTCATGCGCTGCAGCTCGCGGGTCATGGCAGGCAGCAGCGGCTGGTCCGGGCTCAGCGATTCCTGCAGCGCCGCCACATAGTCGGGCACCGGCACGAAATGACGGCGGCGGGCCTTGGGAAGACCACGAATCAGGGCCTCCAGCTTTTCGCGCAGCAGTCCCGGTACCAGCCAGGCGAGCCGTTCCGCGTGCAACTGCTGCAGCGCGCCGGCGGGCACGATCACCGTGACGCCGTCGCGGTCGCCGGTGGGGTCGAAGCTGTATTCCAGCGGCAGCCGCATACCGTCCCATTCCAGCTCATCGGGAAAGGCGCCACCCTGCAGGTCCGGGCTGTGGGACAGCAGAAACTCATCGTCCATGAACAGCGCCTGGCGCTCATGCTCGTCGGCCTGCTTTTTGTACCAGGTTTCCAGATGCGCCAGGGTGTACAGCCCGGACGGCAGGCGCTGGTCGTAGAACAGAAACCGGGTCTCCTCGTCCACCAGGATGTCGCGCCGGCGCAACTTGTGTTCCATCTCTTCGAGGCGCTGCAGCCGCTCCCGGTTGGCGGCGACGAATTCCGGTTCGCGGGTCAGCTCGCCGGCCACCAGGCCCTCACGGATCATCAGTTCGCGGGCCAGCTCCGGTTCCAGCGGGCCGTAGTGCATGCGCCGCCCGGAGGCGAGAATCAGCCCGAACAGATTGATCTGTTCCTTGGCCATCACACAGCCGCGCTTCTTCGACCAGTGCGGCTCGAAATACTGGCGCTTGATCAGGTGCGCCGCTTCCGCTTCCACCCATTGCGGTTCAATCCGCGCCACGCAGCGCGCGAACAGGCGGCTGGTCTCCACCTGCTCGGCGGCCACCAGCCAACGCAGCTTCGCTTTCTTGTCGCCGCCTTTACTGAGCGATGAGCCCGGCCAAAGCAGCGGCTTGCGGTTGCGGGTGGAAAGCCACTCACCGTCTTCGTTGCGGGTCATGACATTACCCAGCAACCCGGTGAGCAGCGCCCGGTGCAGGCTTTCATAGTCCGCCGCTTCGTCATTGAGCGACCAGCCTTCTTCCCGGGCCAGCAACAGTAATTGCCGGTGGGTGTCCCGCCATTCGCGCATCCGCGACGGCGCCAGAAAATGCTTTTTCAGCTGCTTTTCATAGGGGTTGCGACCCAGGTCGCCGCGCTGCTGCTCGGCCCACTGCCAGAGATTCCAGAAAAACAGAAAATCCGATTCCTTGTTCTCGAAAGGCTGATGGGCCTGGTCGGCCTGCTGTTGTTTATCGCGGGGCCGTTCGCGCGGGTCCTGCACCGCCAGGGCGGCGACGATCACCAGCACTTCGCGCAGCACTTTTTTCTCGGCGCCGGCCACCACCATGCGCGCCAGGGTGGGATCCAACGGGAAACGCGCCAATTGACGGCCGAGCGTGGTGACCCGGCGCTGCTTGTCGAGCGCGCCGAGCTCTTCCAGCAGGCGATAGCCGTCCCGTATCAGGCGACCGTCCGGCGGTTCGATAAAGGGGAAGTCCTCCACCGCGCCCAGCTTCAGGTCGGCCATGCGCAGAATCACCGCGCCCAGATTGGTGCGCTGGATTTCCGGATCGGTGAACGCCGGCCGGTTATTGAAGTCGTCTTCGTCGTAGAGCCGATAGGCGACGCCGGGCATGATGCGGCCGCTGCGCCCGGCGCGCTGGTCGGCGCTGGCGCGGGCGATCGGCTCCACCGGCAAACGCTGCACCTTGGAGTGCACGCTGTAGCGGCTGATGCGGGCGGTACCGGCGTCGATCACATAGCGGATGCCCGGCACCGTCAGCGAGGTTTCCGCCACGTTGGTGCTCAACACCACGCGCCGCCCGCGGTGGCTGGAAAACACCCGCTGCTGCTCCGCGGCACTGAGGCGGGCGTACAGCGGCAGCAATTCGGTATCGCGGAAATCGCAGCGTTTCAAATGATGATGCACGTCGCGGATGTCGCGCTCGCCGCTCAGGAACACCAGCACATCACGGGCGGTTGGCGGCCCGTCGCGACGCTCCTGCTGATCGATTTCGCGCAGCACCTCCTCCACCTGCAGGCCCAGCTCGCGCTCTTCCGCCGGCGGCCGGTAGTGGATGTCCACCGGGAAGGTGCGCCCGGACACCTCGAACACCGGCGCGCCGTTGAAATGGGCGGCGAAGCGTTCATGGTCGATGGTCGCCGAGGTGATGATGACTTTCAGGTCCGGGCGGCGCGGCAACAGCTGCTTCAGATAGCCGAGCAGAAAATCGATGTTCAGGCTGCGCTCGTGGGCCTCGTCGATGATCAGGGTGTCGTACTGATGGAGGTAACGGTCCTGCTGGATTTCGCTGAGCAGCATGCCGTCGGTCATCAGCTTGATCAGGGTGTCGTCGCCGACCTGCTCACTGAAGCGGACCTTGTAGCCCACCAGGCCGCCGACCTGGCTGTTGAGCTCCTCGGCGATGCGCGCCGTGACCGAGCGGGCGGCCAGACGGCGCGGCTGGGTGTGGCCGATATAGCCGTCCACGCCGCGCCCCAGGGACAAACAGATCTTGGGCAGCTGGGTGGTCTTGCCGGAGCCGGTTTCGCCGGCCACCACCACCACCTGGTGCTTCTCGATGGCGGCGGCCAGTTCCTCGCGGTGGTGCACCACCGGCAGGTCCGGCCAGCGCAGCGGCGCCGCCGCCAGGCCGGCACGCCGGGCGCGGGCCGCCACCGAGGCGTCAATGGCGGCGCTCACCTTGGGCAGCGCGTTGGCGTTGAACTTGCGCGCCAGACCGTCGAGCCGCTTTTTCAGCCGCCGCCGGTCGGCGGCCCGAACAGTTTCCAGCCGCCGATACAGTTCATCCAGTTGCGGGTTCGTCATACCTTGCTTTCAGTACCCAGCAACCAGACCCGGCCTTTGGCGCTCAAACCGTCCCCGGCCAGGGTCAGATAGGCGGTGTCCGCTTCCGAGGCCGCCAGCGTTACGGTGAAGCGCATCAGTTCATCGCGGCGGAAGGCGTGCACGTCGACACGCTCGCCCTCCTGGTAGCCGGCCAGCAGCGTGTCCAGATTGCCGGCGCTGGCTTTCAGGCCGTCCACCGCCACCACCACGTCGCCGGCGGCGAGCCCGGCCTCCATGGCGGCGCCCTGCTCGTAGGCCACCTGCAGGCGGGCGCCCTGGGGGTCCGAGGCGAAGCGCGCGCCCAGATGCACCGGCGGCCGGCTTTTGCCGGGCTTGCCGCCGTTGTCGCTGTGGCCGTCCGCCGGGCGCCAGTTCACCGTGACGCCGCGTTCGGCGAGCAGCGCCTCCAGCGGCAGGTCCTCGGTACGGTAGAGCGCCTGGTTGAAGAAGTCGCTGAGGTCGCCGCCGGCGACCTCCTCGGCCAGGGCCTGCACGCCCTGCTCCGGCACGCCGACGCCGGTCTGCCCGTGGCGCTGCCACAGCAGCCGCATCAGGTCGTCCAGGCTGCGCGCGTCGTTGGTCCGTTCACGCAGGGTGAGATCCAACGCCAGCGCCACCAGGGAACCCTTGGCGTAGTAGCTGACGATGGCGTTGGGGGCGTTTTCATCCTGCTTATAGAAGCGCGTCCAGGCGTCGAAGCTGGACTCGGTGACGGTCTGCTTGAAACGGCCCCGGCCCCGGTAGACCCGGGTCAGGGTCTGGCCGAGCAGTTCCAGATAGCTTTCCGGTGTAATCAGCCCGGTGCGCGCCAGGGACAGATCGTCGTAGTAGCTGGTGATGCCCTCGAAGGCCCACAGCAGTTCGGTGTGCACTTCCCGGCTCAGGTCGAAGGGCGTGAACGCCTCTGGCTTGATGCGCTTCACGTTCCAGGTGTGGAAGTACTCGTGGCTGCACAACCCGAGGTAGCTGCGGTAGCCGTCGCGCACCTGGTCGGCGCCGTCGGTGAGCAGCGGCAGGTCGGTGCGCGGGCTCATCAGGCTGGTGGAGTTGCGGTGCTCCAGCCCGCCGTAGCCGTCGGTGACCAGTGTCATGAACAGGTAGCGGTCCATCGGCGCCGGTTCGCCGAACAGCTTGATGTGGTGCTCGCAGATCGGCTTCAGGTCGCGGCACAGCCGCGCCATGTCGGCCCGGTGACGGCCGCTGAGCACCACGTCGTGGGGCACGCCGCAGGCTTCGAAGCGGGCATGGTCGAAATGCCCCATCTCCACCGGATGATCGATCAGGGCGTCGTAGTTGTCGGCACGAAAACGGCCGAAACCCAGCTCCGGGCCACTGACCCGGTCGAGCCCGGTGGCCAGTTTCCAGGTGGCGTAGGCGGCGCCGTCCGGGGCTTCGATGTCCACCTCACAGGGCTGGTCCTCGAACCCCATGGCGGCGAGAAACAGGCAGCTGCCGTTGAAATAGCCGTGGGTGGTGTCCAGGTGGGCGCCGCGCACCGACAGGTCCCAGGCGTACACCTGATAGCACACCGTGACCGGCCCGCTGGCCGGCGCCAGCTGCCAGGTCTGCTTGTCCAGCTTGGCCACGTCCACGGGAGCGCCGGCCGCCGACGCTTCCAGCGACAGGATATGGCGGGCGAAATCACGGATCATGTAGCTGCCGGGGATCCAGGCGGGCAAGGTCAGCGCCTGCCCTTCCGGCGTCGGCCGGTCGATGGTGAGAGTGACCTGGAACAGATGCGCCTGCGGGCGCAACGGACGGACCTGATAATGAATCACACGCTCTCCTGTGGGCCTGAATACGCGGCCAATGATGATACACGGCCATCTTGACGCTCGCACACGCATGACGCATGTTCATGACCTGTTTGAGGGGACCGCATTAATGACTTCGGAATGTTTTGTTATCGGCGCCGGCGACGGCCATACCATCGCCGTCCATGAGTGGCGCGCCGCCGACCCGGTGGGGTCGCTGATCTGGCTGCACGGCATGGCCGAGCACGGCGCCCGCTACCGGGCCCTGGGCGAAACCCTGGCCGAGCACGGCTGGAACCTTTATTGCCCCGACCACCGCGGCCATGGCGCCAGCATGGACGCCGCCGACCCGCCCGGCCACTTCGCCGACCAGGACGGCTGGCGCCTGGTGATGGACGATCTGGGCCGGGTGATCGACGGCATCCGCGAGCGGGAACCCGGCGCCCTGGTGCTGGGCGGGCACAGCATGGGCTCCTTTATCGCGCTGGCCGGCGCCCAGGCCCACGGCGACAAGCTGGACGGCCTGGTGCTGTGCGGCAGTGACTATCACCCGCCGCTGTATTACCGGCTGATGGCGGCGCTGCTGAAATGGCAGCGCCGGCGGCACGGCGCCCGCGGCCAGAGCCCGCTGGTGCACAAGCTCACCTTTGAAGCCTGGGCGCGCAGCGTGCCCGACGCCCGCACCGATTTCGACTGGCTGAGCGCCGACCCGGCCCAGGTCAAAGCCTATATCGACGACCCCAAATGCGGCTTTCAATGCACCACCGCCACCTGGCTGGCGCTGCTCTCCGGGCTCGCCGATGTGCAGTCCTCCAAGGGCCTGAGCCGCCTGCCGGCGCGGCTGCCGATTCTGCTGCTGGGCGGCCGCCAGGATCCAATGAGCGGCGGCGGCAAGGGCATGGACCGGCTGCAGCAGGTGCTGAGCCGCCGGCGCTTGCCCGTGGAGCGGATGGACTGCCCGCGCGGGCGCCACGAAATCCTCAATGATTTCTGCGCCCCGGAGGTCCGCCAGACGCTGCTGGAATGGCTCAACCGCCGGATCTGACCGGCGGCGCCTCAGGGCTCGGCGGAAATATTGTGCTCTTCGGTGAACTGCACGTAACCGAGGTAACGGTTACGGATTTCACGCACGTACTTCACCGGCTCGCTGCCGCGCACGTAGC